>Ga0197143_1000529_pt1 | contig 40282 bp, 41 predicted proteins | sample GBS70_MetaG_FD_148603 | JGI IMG/M metagenome (GOLD analysis project Ga0197143, IMG submission 148603) | Sediment microbial communities from Great Boiling Springs, Gerlach, Nevada, United States - GBS 70_MetaG | ecosystem: Environmental > Aquatic > Thermal springs > Hot (42-90C) > Sediment... | reverse complement strand
TAGCTGCCGCCCTCTGCCTTGGGGCGGTGGGCGTCTGGGTGGGCACCGCCTTCCTAGTGTCCGAGGAGGCCCACCTGGACCCCGACCTCAAGCGCCGCATCCTGGAGGCCTCCGAGGAGGACACCCGCGTAACGCGCATCTATACGGGCAAGACGGCGCGGGTCATTAACAACCCCCTGCTGGAGGAGTGGGAGCGGCGGGGCCTTCCCACCCTACCCTTCCCCTATCAGGGTGGGTTCATGGCCCAGTTCCTGGCCGCTGCCCGTGATGCCGGACGCAAGGAGCTCCTTATGAACGCCGCCGGCCAGGTGTGTGGCATGCTGCGGCGTATAAGGCCAGCCAGGGAGATCCTGGAGGAAATGGTCTCCCAGGCCATCGAGACTTTAAGCAAGGTGGTTCCAGAGGAGGTTCAGTTCTCGTCGTAGGAGGGAGGAGATGACGGCTGTCATCTACGAGAAGAGAGACTACATCGTCTACATCACCCTCAACCGCCCAGAGGTGCACAACGCCATGAACCCGGAGATGGTGGTGCGCCTGGCCGAGGCCTGGCTACAGTTCGATGCCGACCCAGAGGCGCGGGTGGCCATCATCACAGGTGCTGGGGATCAGGCCTTCAGCGCCGGGGCCGATCTGAAGCGCCTCATCCCCCTGATGACCCGGGCCAGGGAGCCGGAGGATGAGTGGGACCGGCGTGTCCTGGAGGAGCGGATAGACGGCGTAAGGCTTTTGGACATCGCCCTGATGCGGCTGCGCCCCCTCTACAAGCCCGTCATCGCTGCCATCAATGGCTGGTGCCTGGCTGGAGGCACGGAGCTGGCCCTGGCCACTGACATCCGCATCGCCGCTGAGCATGCCTCCCTGGGCCTGATGGAGCCTAAAAGGGGCTTGGTGCCCGGTGGAGGCTCCATGGCCCGCCTGCCCCGTCAGATCCCCTACTGCAAGGCCATGGAGATCCTCCTCACGGGCGACCCCATACCCGCCCAGGAGGCCTATCGTATCGGCCTGGTGAACTATGTGGTGCCTCTGGCGGAGCTTATGCCCACCGCTGAGCGGTTCGCCCGCACCATCGCCGAGAACGGCCCCCTGGCGGTGCGCAAGATCAAGGAGACGGTCATCCGCTCCTCCGGCGTCCCTCTGGAGGAGGCATACCGGTTGGAGAACGAGGCCTCCGCCGTCATCATGCGCAGCGAGGATGCCCGGGAGGGGGCGAGGGCCTTCGCCGAGAAGAGGCCGCCCAGGTTCACCGGCAGGTAGAGGGGGGCAGGGGGTCGTTAGCTAGAGGATGGCCCCTTCCTGCCTCAGGGCCAGGATGTCGTCTGGCTGATAGCCCAGCTCCAGGAGGACCTGCTCCGTGTGTTGGCCCAGCTGAGGGGCTGGCCCGGGGCTTATGACCGTGCCGCCGAAGTCCGCCGGGGAGGCCACCAGGGGCCTAGGCGTGCCGTCCTCCGTGGGCACATCTATGAACACCCCCGCGGCCCGCGCCAGGGGATCGGCCAAGAGGTCATCGATGGAGTTTACAGGCTCCCACCAGATGTCGTGGGCCCTGAACACCTCCGCCCATTCCTCCCGCGTCTTGAGGGCGAACGTCCGGTCCAGCTCCGCCACCAGCTCAGGAGCGTTGCGGCTGCGCAGCTCCAGAGTCCGGAAGCGGGGGTCGTCCTTCAGGTCCTGACGGCCTATGGCTTGACATAGGTTGGGCCAGTGGCGGTCCCCCTCCACCAGCAGGAGCCAGAACCATTTGCCATCCTTTGCCTGATAGCAGTTGGCCAGGGGATTGCGCATGTGATAGCGGTCCTGCGGGCGTACGGAGGTGCCCAGGCGGGCGCCCCGCAGGATGTCCCAGTTGCCCATGTAGGCCGCCACCCGCAGCAGGGAGACATGTAGGTATTGGCCCTGGCCTGTACGCTCGCGGGCCAGCAGGGCGGCGCTCACTGCGCCCGCCACTACCATGGCTGTAGTGTTGTCCCCGATGCCTGTAGGGGGCTGGGAAGGCGCTGCGCCAGGTGGGCTGCCCATGTAGGCCAGGCCGCCCCGCGCCCACACCGCCCCTATATCGTAGGCGGGCCTGTTCTCCTCCTGGTGGCCTCTGCCATATCCCGTGACCTGACAGTAGACCAGGCGTGGGTTGAGGGCGGAGACCTCATCATAGCTGAGGCCCATCCTCTGCAGGACGCGGGGCCGAAGGTTGGTGATGAAGACGTCTGCCCCCTTAAGGAGGCGGCCCATGACCTCCCTCGCCTTCTCGCGCTTCAGGTCTAGGACTAGGCTCCACTTGCCCCTATTGGCCTGCTCGAAGAAGGGGTTCTCCTCGGCCGAGCTGCTGAACGCCGTCTTGTAGACTTCCCGCATGGGGTCGCCCGTGGGCGGCTCCACCTTGATGACCTGCGCTCCCCAATCGGCCAGGATGGCAGCCGCCGCCGGGGCCGCCAGCCAGATAGCTACCTCCACTACCTTGATGCCTGAGAGGGGGCCGCCCATGCCAGGGGCAAGTATAGCGATGCCCCGACTACAGGTCAACGGGACAGGCCATGGCGATCTGCCGGCACTACAGCGCTCACCAAGCCGATGCGCAGGGCCTCCTGAGCGTCGATGCGCCGCCCGTGAGGCACAGGTCGCGGGCCAAGCCTCCGCCGATGATCTCGGCTAGGGACCCATGGAGGGCTGGAGCCCCAAACTTGATCTCGGGGTGAAAGAAGGACATGTCCACCGCGGCGCCTCCGCTGGCGCCATCGCGCAGGCGGCTGATGCTGGGCATCGCCAGCTCATGGAGCGTTGGCACTGTGGCATCCTGGGGCTGCTGTCACGTTACCAGGCCCGGGGGGATATCCCGGCCTGCGGGGAGCGCTGGGGGAGTTGGCCTCCTTCAGGGCCTTCGCCTTCAGGCTGCAAGCGCCTTAGGGATGTCTCTCTGCAGGCAACGTGGCCCCCAGGGCCCCTAGCGGCCCCGTTCCCAGAAATCGAAGCGGCCCATGGGCAGGACGGTGCTCACCTGCGGGTCGGCCAGGCGCACGCGAAGTTTGGGGTCCAGGGCGCTAGCGGTGAGGTTGGTGGTAAAGACGGTGGGCAGCAGGTGGTTATAGCGGTGGTTTATGAGCTGGAAGAGCTTCTCCTGGGCCCAGGGGGTGCTGGAGTGCTGGCCCAGGTCGTCCAGGATGAGGTGGGGGATGGTGCGCACCACCTCGAAGCTATCGTCGTAGGGGAGATGGTGGCGAGGGTCGAAGGTGGAGCGCAGATAATCCAAGAGGTCAGGCACCGCCAGGAAGAGAACCGTCCGCCCCTCCTTCCGCCAATGGTGGCCGATGGCCGCTGCCAGACGGGTCTTGCCAGTGCCGGGACGGCCCACCAGCACCAGGAACCCCCTAGGGTCGCGAGCGAAGGCCCTGGCCTGAGTCACGGTGCGGCGCAAGATCTGTTGCTCCTCATGGTCTCTGGTGATGACGCTAGGGTCGAAGCTGCGGAAGGTGAGGCCCTGCAGGCGAGGCGAGGCGAGGATGTCGATGCGCAAGAGGCCCTCTGGCACGTCATCCCCTAACCTCAGCACCTTGGAGGAGTAGGGGTCGGTGAGCCTGGTGCGCAGCCTGGGCTCCAGACGAGACAGCGGTGCGGCCAGGGTGACCACCGTGGGCAGGCGGGCGGCGTGACGGTGGTTTATGAGCTGGAAGAGCTTCTCCTGGGCCCAAGGGGTGCTTTGGTGGCTGCCCAGGTCGTCCAGAACCAGGAGGGGCACCGAGCGCAACTGCTCCAAGAGCTCGTCGTAGGCCGTGTCGGCATCGGGCCTGTAGGTGGCCCGCAGGTGGTCGAGGAGGTCTGGCACGGCCAAAAAGAGGGTGAGCTGACCCCGCTCGATACAGCGGTTGGCCACCGCCGCCGCCAGATGGGTCTTGCCGCTGCCGCTGGGCCCGGCGATGACCAGGAACCCCTGGGGGGCCTCAGCGAAGCGGCGGGCCTCCTCCACCGCCTGGGCGTAGAGGTGGCCGCGGTTGGCATCCAGGTTATCAAAGGTGAGGTTCAGATGATGGCGAAGGTTGGAGAAGCGCTGGAGGCGGCGGCGTCGGGCCTCCTGGTCCTCCTGGAGGGTGCAACGGCAAGGGAAGGCCTTACCGAAGTCGGGGTGGCCCAGGGGCACGGCCTTGCGCACAAGGCCGGCCCCCCCGCAGTAGGGGCAGGTGGGCTCCTCTTCCTCCTCAGCGGCCGGAGGGGGAGGTGGGCTCCCCCTTCCCGCGTCGATATCGCTCCTCCAGCCAGCGGAGGTCATCGCCCTGAGAACCTCGTCCAGCCGCCTCATGTCTGGGCCCTTCCTCCTCCCATCGCCTGAGTATGGCCTTTATGTACCGCCAGCTCCTCTTGTTGCGCTCCACAGCCTCCCGGAAGGCGGCCTCGATCCAGGGCCAGGGGTAGCGGGCCTCGGCCTCTTCCAGCTCCTCGGCCATCAGTGGGGAAAGGGGGCCGATGTTCTCCTCGTATAGGCGGAAGATGTTGGGCTGAGGGATAAGGCAAGGGCCGGGGGTGAGGATGGGGCGTCCTGCCTCCTCCTGCCGCCTGATGGTGCCCCTTCTCAAGGCCAGAGCCAGCCCCTGCCGGGCCGCCTGGGCCGGTCGGGTGGTGTGACGGGCCAGGGCCCGCAGCAGGAGGGGATGGGCAAGGAGCTCCTCCTCCCCCATGCCTTGGTCCCCAGCCAGGAAGAGGAAATAAAGGGTCACCATGAGCTCCTCCAGGCCCATCTGGGGCAGGAGGTGCAGGAAGAGCTGGGGAGTCAAAAGGACGGAGCCCCCAGGGAGGCGTATCTGTTCCCTACTCATGGGCCCCTTCCTGGCCGTCCCATGCCTCCGACCCTGGCACGAGGAAATCGTCGAAGCGGGCGATGCGCTGGCGGAAGCGCAGGTGAACAGTGGCTGTGGGGCCGTTGCGATGCTTGGCCACTATGATCTGGGCGTCCTCAGCGGGATAGGCCTTGGCGGGCCGGTCCTTGTGCATCTCCTCCCACTCCTCTCGCCGCACGTAGGCCGCCTCCCGGTAGATGAACATGACAACATCAGCGTCCTGCTCGATGGAGCCCGACTCGCGGAGGTCGGATAGCTGGGGGATGTGGGAGGCGCGCACGTCGGCGGCCCGCGAAAGCTGGGCGGCGGCTACCACGGGCACGTCCAGGTCGCGGGCGAGGGCCTTAAGGGAGCGGGATACGTAGGATACCTCCTGCACCCTGTTCTCCAGGCGCATGTCGGGGCGCAAGAGCTGCAGATAGTCCACCATCACCATGTCCAGCCCCTGCTCCACCTGCAGGCGGCGGGCCTTGGCCCTCAGCTCGGCCACCGTCAGGACAGGGGAATCGTCAATGTAGATGGCGGCCTGGGACAGGCGCTCTGTGGCCTTGGCGATGGCCACCTCGTCGCGTTGGGAGAGGATGCCGGCGCCTATGCGGGCCGAGTCCACCCCCGACTCCATGGCCAGCAGCCGCTGCCCCACCTGGATGGCGGCCATCTCCAGGCTAAAGAAGGCCACCACTGCTCGTTGGCGTAGGGCGGCGTTACGGGCGAAGTTCAAGAGGAGGGATGTCTTGCCCAGGCCGGTGCGGGCGGCCACCACGATAAGCTCCGAGCGCTTAAGGCCCCCTAGGAGGAGGGTGTCCAGGTCGATGTAGCCGGTGGTGATGGCCCGGGCCTCGGCGGCCACCGGGCTCACCAGGGCGGCCTGGTTCCGACGCCACTCCTCCAGCACCTCACGAACGTGCAGGAAGTCCCGGACCTCCTGGCCCTGGCGTACGGCGGCGATGCGGGCCTCGGCCCGCGAAAGCACCCTGGCCACGTCTGGGTCGTCGGCCCTGTAGGCCTCTTGGGCGATCTCCTGGGCTGCCTGCAGGAGGCGGCGGTAGATGGCGTCCCGTTGGACAATGCGAGCGTAATCCTCAGCCATGAGGGGGGTGGGGAGATCGGCCACCAGCTGGGAGAGATAGGCTATCCCCCCCGCCTGCTCCAGGAGGCCTCGCCGGGCTAGCTCGTGGGCCACCGTCACCTGGTTGGCGGCCTCCCCCCGCTGCCAGAGGTCGAGGCAGGCCTGATAGATCCAGCGGTGCTCGTCGCGGAAGAAGTCCTCCGGCCGGACGATGGTCACCACCCTGGCGATGGCCTCTGGGTCCACCAGGAGGGAGGCCACCACTGCCCGCTCGGCCTCAATGTCGTGAGGGGGGAGACGCTCGGCCATCAATGGTCTATCCCCCTTGCCCTTCCTCCTGGGGCACCACCTCTACATTCAGCTGGGCGTGCACGTTGCGAGTGAGGCGCAGGACCACCTGGAAGGCGCCCAGCTCCCGGATGGGGTAGTCCAGCTCCACCTGGCGATGGTCCACGTCGATCCCTATCTCTGCCTTAATGGCCTCGGCGATGTCAGCGGCGGTGACGGAGCCGAAGAGCTTGCCTTGCTCTCCCACACGCACGGGTATGCGGAACGTCTTGCCCTGTAGGCGGGGCAGGACCTTCTCCCGCGCCTCCTGGTCCATCCTGGCCTGGCGGCGAGCCTCCTTCTCCGCTTTGGCGCGAGCCATCTCAATGTAATGGGGGGTGGCGGGAGCGGCCAACTTGCGAGGGATGAGGTAGTTGCGGGCGTAACCGTCGGCCACCTCCTTGACCTCCCCCACGCGGGCCTGCCCCTCTACGTCTTCCAGGAATACCACCTTCATGGCTTCCCTCCCTCATTATGCTCCCGAGGCCGAGGGTGCCAACGGCACCACGGCCTCCTCTTGCAAGAGCTTATCCACCCCACGTGGAGAAGTGGAAGATTGTCGAACATCTGCTCTAATTCTAATGCCTTGGCGAGGGAGATGGCAAGGATCTCTAGGGCGCTAGGTGGTGGTCGTCCCGCTGCAGTGGGGGTATGGAGAGGCTGAGGACGAGGGCCGTGCCCTCCAGGGGCTTTAGGCTGTGCACCACCCCCGCCTCCACCCGCACCGTCTCATAGGGGAGGAGGCGAAAGGTCCGCTCCCCCACTTGCGCCAGGACGCCTGCTTCTAGGACGGTGTAGATCTGGGTGCAGTGTCGGTGGTAGTGGGGTGTCACCTCTTGGCCAGGGCGCAGCCGCAGTATGCGCAGGCTGCACTCGGGCGTTTCCACATGTGAGAGGACCTCGTATTGGCCGAAGGCCTGCACCTTAGCCTTGCACCTTGCCCAGGGCCCTGAGTATCCTCTCGGGGGTGATGGGGGCCTCGAAGACGCGCACCCCCAGGGCATCGGCTACGGCGTTGGCGATGGCCGCCGGGCCAGGGACGATAGCTGGCTCCCCCACGATGCGCGCCCCATAGGGCCCATCTTCAGAGGGCACCTCCACGATGATGGTCTCTATAGGGGGTACGTCCATGGTGGTGGGCAGGCGATAGTCCAGGAGGTTGGGGTTCAGGAGGCGCCCCTCCTGGTCGTAGGACATCTCCTCGAAGAGGGCCAGCCCCAGCCCTTGGCACGCCCCGCCTTGCATCTGCCCCTCCACCAGGGAGGGGTTGATGGCGAATCCCACGTCCTGGGCCACCACATAGCTGAGGACGCGCACCTGGCCCGTATCCGGGTCTACCTCCACCTCGGCAGCCTGGGCGGTGAAGCCAGGGGCCTGGAGGCGTGGCGCCACCGCCCCTCGGCCCACGATGGGGGGATAGCGGCCACCAAAGCTGGTGCTCCACCGCCCCAGCTCGCGGAAGGTGAGCTGCTTCTGGGGCTGGCCCCGCACCCGAACCACGCCGTCGGCCATCTCCAGCTCTTCCGGTGGGGCCTCCAGCCGCTGGGAGGCGATGCCAAGGATCTGCTGGCGGGCGTCCTCGGCGGCCAGCTTCACCGCCCTCCCCACAGTGAAGGTCACCTTGGAGCCGGCGCTCATGCCGGCGTAAGGGGCGGCGTCGGTGTCGGCGGTGACCACCCGCACCATCTCCAGGGGGACGTTGAGCACCTCGGCAGCGATCTGGGCGAATGACGTGTTAGTGCCGGTGATGTCTGCCGCCCCCACCACCACGCTTATGGTGCCGTCGGCGTTAAGGGAGACAACGGCCGAGGCAGGCTGCAGGCCGCCCAGCCACCCCCCCACCGCCAGCCCCACCCCCCGGTGGGGATGGGCCTTGATTTGGTGACGTCGTCGCCACAGGTCGCTTTCGGCGATGGCCTGCAAGCACTCCCGGAGGCCGATGGCTGGGTAAGGCTGGCCGCTGGGGAGGGGATCGCCCTTGCCTACGGCGTTCTTGAGCCGCACTTCCAGGGGGTCCAGCTCCAGGCGGCGGGCCAGCATGTCCATGGCGCTCTCCAGGGCGAAGGTGACGTTGTGGGCGCCGGGCGCCCGCAATGCCCCCACGCTCACCTTGTTGGTGAACACCTCCAGCCCCTGGATGTCCAGGTTGGGGCACCGGTAGTAGCCGCCGATGAGGAGGCATCCCGGCAGCACGGGGGCCCCGGGAAAGGCGCCGGCATCGAACACCACCCGCGCCTGCAGGGCGGAGAGGGTGCCGTCGGCCTTCATGCCCATCTTGAGCTGGACCACCGCCTGCGGGGCAGGGGTGGCGGCCAACATGTCCTCCTTGCGGCTCATGAAGAGCTTGACGGGCCGGCGCACGCACATGGCCAGGGCAGCCACCAGGGCCTCGTAGAGGTAGATCTTGCCTCCGAAGCCCCCACCTACTTCCGTGGCCATCACCTTTATGTGCGTCTCGGGCAGACCCAGGGTCCGGGCCACCTCGTGCCGGACGTGGAAGGGCGCCTGGGTGCTGGACCAGATGGTGAGATGGCCGGTGGAGTCGTAATCGGCGATGATGACATGGGGCTCGATGTAGGACTGATGGGCCATGGAGGTGCGCCAGGTGCCCTCTACTATGGCTGCCGCCTCCCGGAATCCCTCCTCCACGTCGCCCCGGCGGAAGGTGATGGTGGAGGCGATGTTGCTGGGCCGCGCCTGTTTCTGGACCTCCACACCCTCCACGGTGATATGGCCGCCCTCTTCGCCATGCTCCACCTCCTGCACCACCCCCCTGGCCAAGGGCGCGTCCTCCCGCAAAGCCTCCAGGGGGTCCAGGACGGCCGGCAGCTCCTCGTATTCCACCTCCACCAAGTCACGGGCGTAAGCTGCCGTATAGGGGTCGCGGGCCAGCACAGCGGCTACCGGCTGCCCATAGAACAGCACCTCCTGGCGTGCCAATAGCACCCGCGTGCGGTTGTCCGGGTCGTGGCGGTGTGGGGGGAGCTCCTGGGCGGTGATGACTGCTTCCACCCCTGGCACGGCCAGGGCCTTGGAGACATCGATGCGCTTGATGCGGGCATGGGCCACGGGCGCATGCACCAGCTTGACGTGGAGCATGCCCGGGAGCTTCAGGTCGTCGCCATAGGTGGTCTTACCGCTCACCTTGGCCGGGGCGTCGATGCGGGGTACCCGGCGTCCTACGTGACGGAAGCTTTTAAGGCTCTGCTGGGTCATGGGCTTCTATCCCCCCATAAGCTCGGCGGCCTTCAGGACCGCCTGATAGATCTTGGAATAGCCAGTGCAGCGGCAGAGGTTGCCGGCCAGGGCCTGACGCACGTCCTCCAGGGTGGGGTGGGGGCAGCGCCGGAGAAGATCGTAGGAGGCCATGATCATGCCCGGGATGCAATAGCCGCATTGGACGGCCCCCTCTTCGGCGAAGGCCCTCTGGATGGGATGGAGCTGGCCGTCGCCGCTGAGCCCCTCTATGGTGACCACCTGTGCTCCGTCGGCCTCCACCGCCAAGAGGATGCAGGAGGTGATGAGGCGGTCGTCCACCAGCATGGAGCAGGCGCCGCAGTCACCGGTGCCACACCCCTCTTTGGCGCCCGTCAGGCCTAGCTCCTCCCGTACCACATAGAGGAGGGTCCACCACGGCTCCACAGCCACCTCGTGCTCCCGACCGTTGACGGTGAGCCTGATGAGGCGCTTGGGCATTCCCCCTCAACCTCCTGCCCGAGCCAGGGCCTCTTTCAGCATCCTTTTGGTCATGACCCCCACCAGATGGCGCCGGAAGGCGGCCGATCCGCGCACATCGGAGATGGGGGAGCACTCCTCCTGCGCCAAGCGAGCGGCCTCCTCCAACACATCCTCGGTGGGTAGACGGCCCATAAGGGCGGCCTCCGCTCGCCGCGCCCGGATGGGCGTGGGGGCCACGGCACCCAGGGCGATGCGCGCCTCCGCCACCCTCCCTGCCTCGTCCAGGGATACCCAGGCCGCCACCCCCACAACGGCGATGTCCATGCGGGCACGGGGGGTGTGGCGGGCATATGCCGCCCCGCAGCGTGGGAGCGGAGGAGGTATCAGAAGCTCCACCAAGATGTCCCCATGGCCCAGGACCGTTTTGCCTGGTCCCAGGAAAAATTCCTCCAGGGGCACCACCCTTTCTCCCCCCAGGCCGATGATGTGGGCCTTGGCCCCTAGGACCAGGAGGGGAGATGCCGTGTCGGCGGAGGGGGCGGCGTTGCACAGGTTGCCCCCCACAGTGGCCATGTTCATGGTCTGCCAGGAACCTACAAGGGAGGCGCCATCCACCAGCACGCGGTACCTCTCCTGCACCAGAGGATGACGGCACACCTCGGCCATGGTCACCGCTGCCCCCAAGCGCAGGCCTTCGTCGTCTCGCCACTCGGTGACGCGAAGCTCAGGCAGGCGGCGCACCGATACCAGGTAGCGCGGATAGGGGAACTTGTGGCCCCCTTCCTTGAGCTGGACCACCAAGTCGGTGCCCCCGGCCAGGGGCCGCCCCCCTTCCCCCTCACGGCGGAAGGTCTCCAGGGCCTCATCCAAGGTGGCGGGGGCAAAATAGGCAAAGGGCCTCACCTCAGTCCCCTCACTTCCACACGATTCTAACATAGGGGTAGGGCGGGGGCAACGCTCCCGCCTGCAGTATAATGGCCGTGTGGACTCCTGGGCGGTAGGCTTTGGCGAGGGTGATCTGGAGAGGTACGTGGGCCTGGAGGGGGGCAGGTGCTGGACCCCCGTGCCCCGGGGTCGCCGGGCTGGCTCGCCCCGCCAGGGCAAGGGGGACGTCATGAGGGTGCGTGTAGTCTCCGATTATATCTGCCCTTGGTGCTATATCGGCTCCGCTCGTGCCCAGCGGCTGGCCCAGGAGCTGGGGCTGGAGCTGGAGCCCTGGCCCTACGAGCTTATGCCTCATCTCCCGCCTGAGGGGTTGCCTAGGGAGGTGGCCCTGGGCCGGCGCTATCCCGAGGCCCATAACTTACGCCTGCAGATGGAGGCCGCCAGCGAAGGTCTCTCCTTCGTCCCTCCCGTCTGGATGCCCAACACCCGGCTAGCCCACGAGGCGGTGCAGTTCGCCATGGAGGTGGGGAAGGGGTGGCCCATGCACCAGGCTCTCTACGAGGCTTATTGGGGGCGGGGGGAGGACATAGGGCGGCGGGAGGTGGTGGTGGCCATCGCCCAAGGGTTGGGGCTGGACGGCGCCGCCCTGGCCCGCGCCCTGGAGGAGGGCCGTTACCACCGGTTGGTGGAGGAGAAGCAGGACTGGGCCAGGAGCCAGGGCATCGCTGGTGTCCCCACCTTCCTATTCGGTGACTCGGGCTTCGCCCTGGTGGGGGCCCAGGACTACGACACCTTCCGCCGGGTGGCCCAGAGGTTCCTCGAGATCAGCAAGAGGTAAGACGGTCAGCCCAGGTCCTCCGTGTTGGGTGGCCTAGGCCGCCAGCGGCGTGGCTGCTCCAGCTCCTGGGAGTCCAGGACGATGGTCACTGGTCCATCGTTGACCAGCTCCACTTGCATGTAGGCCCCGAACCGCCCCATCTGGATGGATACCCCCAGCTCCTGCAGGTGGCGGGCGAAGGCCTCCACCAGGGGGGCGGCCTCCTCTGGGGGCGCCGCCTCCTGGAAGCTGGGGCGGCGGCCGCGGCGCACGTCGGCCAGGAGGGTGAATTGGCTCACCACCAAGGCCTCCCCATCTATGTCCAGGAGGGAGAGGTTGAACTTCCCCTCCTGGTCGGGGAAGATACGCAACTCGGCCGCCTTCTGCGCCAGCTTGCGGGCCTCCGCCTCGCCGTCACCCCTGGCCACCCCCAGGAGGATAAGGAGGCCACGGCCGATGGCCGCTACTTTATTCCCCTCCACCTCCACCGAGGCGCGCGCCACCCGCTGCAGGACGGCCCGCATGAGGGGCTATTCCTCGATCTTGGCCTCTTCCTTCTCCTGGCCCCTCTCCTCCGCGCGGCCGCCGTCCCGCCGGTTATCGGTGCTGTAGAAGCCAGGACCCTTGAAGATGATGGCTGGGGGGCTGAAGAGGCGACGCGCCTTCCCCCCGCAGTGGGGGCACTCCTGCTCCGCTGGAGCGCTGAAGCTCTCCCACCGCTCGTAGCGGTGTCCCTGGCTACAGAGGTACTCATAGATAGGCACGGCCCATCCCTCCTGACAAGCTGTGCGGAAGATAAAGGGCTCAATTTTTCATTATAGCCATCTAGCCGCAGAGAGGAAACAGGGGGTCCTTGACAGAGCGGTGCTGGTGCGGCATCATCTCCCATACTGGAGGGGTGGGACTTTTGCTGTCCTCCTTCGCCCAGGCGGTGGAGGAGCTGGAGGCCCACATCCGCCTCCACCATGGGCAAAACGCTGCTGACCCTGCCTTCCGCCGCCGCGTGGAGGAGCTCATAAGCTCCTTTTACGACGATATCGACGTCGTCGTGCAGGTCCCTCTGCGTAGCCTCTTCCACCTCCTGGTCATAAAGGCCCTCTACGTGGACCGGGCCAGCACCGATGCCGAGGTCATCACCTATCTAGGGGACATGCTCACCCGCTATCTCTACACCCGTGAGCTCTTCCCCTTCCTGGGGCCTGGGGGAAGGCGACAGCTCTTTTATTTCTCTCATCTATTGGAGGAGATGGAGCAGGGGTTCCGCCGCTTCCAGAACCTTTTCGAGGCATGCCGCCGCTACGGTGATAACGCCCTCTTCCTCACAGGCATCTTCCCCCAGAGCTTCCGCCGCCCCCGCCTGGGCCGCCTGGGGCTTCCCCGCCCCCTGGACGCCTCCTATTACATCACTACTGGCAAGGCCTGTTACCGGCTGGCCGCCGACCATGAGCTGGCCCACCTCACCCAGCTGCGCCCCGTGCTCCTCAAGCTCTCCCGCCACTTCGAGCTATACATGGCCGCCCTCAACGACATCTCCCAGCGCTATATCATGGGGCTGGACCTAGACCTCATCGCCGATAAGATGCTGGACGCCTTCAACCAGTGGCGCCGCACGGGCGATGCCCGCTACCTGGAGAAGGCGCGCCGCTACGCCGCCCTCCTGAAGGTGGATCCTTCTCGTTTCCCCTCCCTCTTCCGTGGACATAACCTGGGAAGACTGAATTAATGGACATCGCTGGGTGAGGTAGATACACATTACCTCCTCCATGCTCCCATTTTGGCCCCTAAAGGCCGAAAAACGCCCTTATACTCCCCTTGCATCTCCACCCCCGCTCGCCGCATCATAAGCCATGAGGTTAGCACTCGGACCTCAGGAGTGCTAAATCAGAGGAAGAGGAGGGAGGGTAACATGGCCAAGCAGCTTTTGTTCGACGAGGCAGCACGTCAGGCCCTCAAGAACGGCATCGATGCCTTGGCCGACGCGGTGAAGATCACCTTGGGCCCCAAAGGTCGCAATGTGGTGCTGGAGAAGAAGTTCGGCTCCCCCACCATCACCAACGATGGTGTGACCATCGCCAAGGATATCGAGCTGGAGGATCCCTTCGAGAACATAGGCGCCCAGCTGGCCAAGGAGGTGGCCTCTAAGACCAACGACATCGCTGGCGACGGCACCACCACGGCCACCGTGCTGGCCCAGGCCATCGTACACGAGGGGCTGAAGAACGTGGCCGCCGGGGCCAACCCCATGGCCCTCAAGCGGGGCATCGAGAAGGCTTGTCAACGGGTGGTGGACTACATCAAGGCCAACAGCATCCCCGTCACCACCCGCCAGCAGATGTCCCAGGTGGCGGCCATCTCGGCCAACAACGACCCCGACATCGGCGAGCTGGTGGGGGAGGTGATGGAGAAGGTGGGCAAGGACGGGGTCATCACCGTGGAGGAGGCCAAGGGCATCAAGACAGAGGTGGAGTACGTCGAGGGGATGAACTTCGACCGTGGTTATATCTCCCCCTACTTCATCACCAACCCAGAGCGCATGGAGTGCGTCATAGAGGAGCCCTATATCCTCATCACCGACAAGAAGCTCTCCTCGGTGAACGACATCCTGCCGGCCCTGGAGCGGGTGTTGCAGACGGGGTCGAAGAACATCCTCATCATCTGCGATGATATGGAGGGAGAGGCCCTGGCCACCCTGGTGGTCAACAAGCTGCGGGGCACCCTTAACGCCTGCGCCGTCAAGGCCCCGGGCTTTGGCGAGCGGCGCAAGGACAACCTGGGGGACATCGCCACCATCACTGGCGGCCAGGTCATCTCGGAGGAGCTGGGCCGGCGCCTGGACCAGGTCCAGCTATCCGATTTCGGTCGGGCCCGCAAGGTGGTGGTGACCAAGGAGGAGACCACCATCATCGAGGGCCGGGGCGACCCCCAGAAGATCCAGGAGCGCATCAAGGCCGTGAAGGCTGCTCTGGAGGAGGCCACCTCCGACTGGGACCGGGAGAAGCTGCAGGAGCGGCTGGGCAAGCTCTCTGGCAGCGTAGCCGTCATCAAGGTGGGGGCAGCCACGGAGACGGAGCTTAAGGAGAAGAAGCACCGGGTGGAGGACGCCGTGCAGGCCACCCGGGCGGCGGTGGAGGAGGGCATCGTCCCTGGCGGCGGCGTCACCTACATCAACGCCCTGGAGAGCCTCAAGGACCTCCAGCTGGAGGACCCTGATGAGATGACAGGGGTCAACATCCTGCGGCGAGCCCTTGAGGAGCCGGCGCGCCGCATCGCCATCAACGCCGGCCAGGATGGCTCCGTCATCGTCCAGAAGATCAAGGGCCTGCCCAAAGGCCACGGCTACGATGCCCAGCTGGACGAGTTCGGCGACATGGTGGCGAAGGGGATCATCGACCCGGCCAAGGTGACCCGCTCTGCCCTGGAGAACGCTGTGTCCATCGCCGCCATGGTGCTTACCACCAACTGCCTGGTGGCCGAGGTGCCGGAGAAGAAGAAGGAGGAGCGTCACGAGCACGAGTACTGAGGCCGGCGCTGGCTTCTGGGCCCCCCACCGGGCGGATGAGGGCTGAAGGTGGGGGGCCCATCTTATTTGGGGGCCATCGACCTGGGGGCCACCAAGGTCTTCTCCCTGGTGGCCACCCCTGAGGGCCTCATCCTGGGCAAGGACCGTCGCCCCACCCTCGCCCCTCGCGGCCCTCGGGCCGTCCTCGCCCAGATGGAGGGCTCCCTGCGGGCCTCCCTGCGGCGCGCCCATCTTAGCATGAGGGACCTGGGGGCGGTGGGCATCGCCTCCCCAGGGCCCATCGACCTGGTGGCAGGGGTGGTGCGCCACCCCCCCAACCTCCCTGGGTGGGGGGCGTTGCCCTTGAGGCGCCTCATGGAGGAGAGGCTGGGCCTACCTGTAGTGCTGGAGAACGATGCCACGGCTGCAGCGGTAGGGGAACACACCTTCGGTGCTGGCCGTGGGGCGAGGCACATGGTCTATGTCACCGTCAGCACCGGCATCGGTGGAGGCATCATCGTAGACGGGAAGCCCTACCGGGGCAAGGGAGGGGCGGCGGGGGAGCTGGGACACATCATCGTCCAGGCCGATGGCCCCCTATGCGGATGCGGGGCCCGGGGATGTATAGAGGCGCTGGCATCGGGCACAGCCATCGCCAGGCGCGCCCAAGAGCTGATAGCTCAAGGCCATGCGCCCATCCTTGCCGAAATGGCAGGACAGCAGGAGGTAACGGCTGCCCTGGTGGCCAAGGCAGCTAAGGCCGGCGACAGGGACTGTCAAGCCCTCCTTGAGGAGGTGGGCAGGCTTTTTGGGCTGGCCCTAGCGAGCTACGCTAATGCCTTCGACCCCGAGGTCATAGTGGTAGGAGGTGGAGTGACCAAGGCCGGCCCCCTCTTTTGGCGGCCGGCCCGGCGCACCCTTATGGCCACCGCCATGCTCCAGATAAGACGAGGGCTACGCCTCCTACGGGCCCGCCTAGGCGATGCCGCTGGCGCCCTCGGCATGGTGGCTATCATAGGGCAGGAGATGGTCTAGCCCCTCTTGATCCCGGTGAGGCGGGCCATCTGCCCCAAGGGACAGTAGCTCTCCAGACGGTTGAGGGCCTTGATGCGACGGCAGGGGCATATGGTGTAGTACACCTTCTGCAAGACCCCCACCCTCTCCTTCTGGGCCATCCTCCCTCACCTCCTACGCTGCCGGATCACCGCACTTCCACTATAGAGGGCGCCGTGATCCCTTGTCAAGGCATGGCCCTCGTACGGCGCATCCGGGGCCGAGGTGGGCTGGTCACTCGGCTAGGTGGGATGGCATAACGGTGGCGCAACTCCTCCAGTAGTGGCTGCAGGGCGACGATGAACGATGCTAGGTGGCCAGCCAGTCGACGTGCCACCCCCTCGTCCAGGGGCTCCCATGGCAGGACATAGTGCAGGCGCGTCCACCACCCCGTCCACTCCTCCAGGTCGGCGACCCTGGGTAGGGAGGCCAGCACCGAGGCCATGTTCTCAGCAAGGGCCCGCGCCCACAGGTGGTTATGCTCCCTCTCCCCCTCGAAGTGGAGTCCCACCTCCACCACGCCCCTTGACCGCTGTAGCCATAGCTCGTAGTGCACGGCGGGGTACCAGTAGTAAACCTGCAGCAAGGCAGGCGCCTGACGCCATTGGAATGACCGCACCTCAGGGGGCAGCAGGTGGGGGAGCTCCTCCCGCACCAGGCTCAGGAACTCGCCCACGCGCATGGCTTTAAGCGATGGCCCCCTCCCGTCGCAGGGCGGCTATCTCCTCGGGGGAGTAGCCTAGCTCCCGCAGCACCTCTTCGGTGTGCTGGCCCCGCCGGGGCTGGGTATGGCGCACGGACCCCGGCGTGTCCGATAGCTTAGCGCCGATGCCCACCTGCCGCACCTTGCCCACCTCGGGGTCGTCCACCTCCACCACCATCCCCCGCGCCAGGACGTGGGGATCTTGGAAGACCTCGTCCAAGGTATAGACGGGGGCCACACAGATGTCATACTGGCGCAGCTCCTGGAACCATTGGTCCCGTGGCTTCTCCTGGAAGCGGCGGCGCAGGGCCTCCATCATCTCCGGATACCGCTCCCTATTCCACTGATGAGGTATGAACTCCTCTAGCCCCAGGGCGCGGCAGAGGGCCTCCCAGAAGTAAGGCTCCAGGCAGCCGATGCTCAAGTAACGCCCATCGGCGCACTGGTAGACGTTGTAGAAGGGGGCAGCGCCGTTGAGGGTGTCCTGGCCGGGCAGGGGCACGTGCCCCTGGGCCCAATAACGGGAGGCGATCCAGCTAAGGAGGGTGGTGACCCCATCGCTCATGGCCACGTCGATGTATTGGCCACGGCCAGTGCGCTCCCTGGCCAGGAGGGCCAGGCAGATGGCGAAGGCGGCATAGAGGCCGCCGCCGGCGAAGTCGGCGATGATGTTCATGGGGATAGCTGGGGGCTGCCCAGGCCAGCCCGTGAGGCCCAGGGCCCCGCCCACGCTTATGTAGTTGATATCGTGGCCCACTATATCGGCGTAGGGGCCGTATTGCCCATATCCGGAGAGGGAGCAGTAGATGAGACGGGGATTGAGGGTCCGCAGGGTCTCGTAGTCCACCCCCAGCCGCTTCACCACCCCTGGCCGGAACCCTTCCACCACCACGTCGGCCCCCTCCACCAGGCGATAGAAGACCTGGCGCGCTCGCTCGTCCTTGAGGTTGAGGCAGATGGAGCGCTTGTTACGCCCCAGGGGGTTGAAGGCCCTGGCCCGGGGGGAGAGCTCCTCCTCAGCGATGCGCGCCGCCCCCGGCGGGGCCTCCACCACGATGACGTCCGCCCCGTAGTCGGCCAAGAGCATGGTGCAGAAGGGCCCCGGGGCAAGGCGGGAGAGGTCGATGACGCGTATCCCTTGAAGGGCCATCATGTCGATCCACCTCCTCCTACGAGATAGGGTTCCCACTCCTCCTCCCTGGGCAGGCTTTTGCTTCCCCTCCCCAGGGGCAGGACGATCCAGTCCAGGTGGAGGCGCCCTCCTGGCCAGGGCTGAGCCCGGCGATGGAACTCCTCCCTGGGCAAGAGCCAGACGAGGGAGCGGGAGAGGTCCACCAGGGCTACCATCTCCTCTGGGCCCGGCTCCAACACCCAGTGTAGGCCCAGGTCGCCTCGCCCCCCTCGGCGGTGGGGCCCCCGTCTGCCGAGGACGCGCACCAGCCACTGCCCCTCAGGCCTGGGGAGGGAGATGAGGCCGGGGGCCAACGCCCGTGCCCCCATGCCCGCCAGCTTGCTGAGGGCAAGGGCCGTGGCCTCCTCCACCAGGGATGCCATCTACAATATCATGGCCACCTTCCGGGCGGGGGGTCAAGGGATCTTGCGGATGGGTGGGGGCCTTTGCTAATATTTCCTGGCGGGTGGGGCTGTAGCTCAGCGGGAGAGCGCCTCAATGGCATTGAGGAGGTCAGGGGTTCGAGTCCCCTCAGCTCCACCAGATTGGTAGCAAGCGGCAAGGCCCCCTGCCTAGGGCGGGGGGCCTAAAGGTCTTTACGATGCCAGCTGAGGAGCAGATGGCCTTGGTAGGCCGCTTCGCCCTCGCTGCCGTCCTGGGCGGGCTCATCGGTCTGCAGCGTGAGATAGAGGGCTATCCAGCTGGTGCGCGCACCTTGGCGCTGGTGGCTCTGGGGGCGGCCCTTTTCACGTCTGTCTCCCGCCTCCTTGGCGGTGACGACCGGGTGGCTGCGGGCATCGTTACCGGCATAGGCTTCCTCGGGGCGGGGGTCATCTTTCGCGAGGGCTATACGGTGCGGGGCATCACCACCGCTGCTGCCATATGGGCGGTGGCGGCCTTGGGCATGGCTGTGGCCCTCGAGCTTTACCTGGCCGCTGTTTTGGGCACGGCTATGGTGATGCTCACTTTGGCGGCGCGGCCCCTCACCAGACGCATCGACCAGGCCATCCGCCAGCGCCTGGGTTTGGCCAGCAGCCTGCGGCGGGAAGGAGATGAGGGACATGGTTGAGCGGTATCGCCCGCGGGAGATCGAGCGCAAATGGCAGGAACGATGGGAGAGGGACGGCATATACCGCACTCCTGATCACGATGATCGCCCCAAGTTCTATTTCCTCACCATGTTCCCCTACACCTCTGGCGACCTGCACATCGGCCACTGGTATGCTATGGCCCCATCCGATGCCGCTGCCCGCTACCGCCGCATGCGGGGGTATAACGTCCTCTTCCCCATGGGATTCGATGCCTTCGGCCTGCCGGCGGAGAATGCAGCTATCAGGCACGGCGTCCACCCCAAGGAGTGGACTTACCGCAACATCGAGCGTATGCGGGCCCAGCTCAAGACCATGGGGGCCATGATCGACTGGTCGCGGGAGGTCATCACCTGTGACCCCGAGTACTACAAGTGGAACCAGTGGTTCTTCCTGAAGATGTATGAGCGGGGCCTGGCCTATCGGGCCTTGGCCCCTGCCAACTGGTGCCCTTCCTGTCAGACGGTGTTGGCCAACGAGCAGGTCCTGCCCGATGGCACCTGTGAGCGTTGCCACACCCCCGTCACCCACCGCGACCTGGAGCAGTGGATGCTGCGCATCACCGCCTATGCCGAGGAGCTCCTGGACCACTCCAAGATCCAGTGGCCGGAGCCCGTGGTGATTATGCAGAAGAATTGGATCGGGCGCTCGGAGGGGCTGGAGGTGGCCTTCGCCTTGGAGGGGGCCGGCCCCCAGGAGGAGATCCGCGTCTTCACCACCAGGCCAGATACTATATATGGGGTAACCTTTATGGTGCTGGCCCCAGAACACCCCCTTGTGCGCAAGATCACCACCCCCGAGCGACGGCAAGAGGTGGAGGAGTATATCGAGCAGGCCCGTCGCCAAACGGAGATCGAGCGCCTCTCCACCATCCGCGAGAAGACGGGGGTGTTCACGGGCGCATACTGTCGCAACCTCCTCTCGGGGGAGCGGGTGCCTATCTACATAGCCGACTACGTTCTCCCTTGGTACGGCACGGGGGCGGTGATGGGGGTACCAGCCCACGATCAGCGGGACTTCCTCTTCGCCCGACGTTATGGGCTGCCCATAAAGGTGGTGGTGGCCCCTCCAGGCTGGGGAGGCGAGCCCTTGGAGGAGGCCCATGAAGGGCCTGGCGTCCTGGTGGACTCGGGCCCCTTCACGGGTATGGACTCGGAGAAGGCCAAGGAGGCCATATGCAGCTATGTGGAGGAGAGGGGTTGGGGGCGTCGCCGCGTCACCTACCGCCTCCGGGACTGGCTTATATCCCGTCAGCGTTACTGGGGGACCCCCATCCCCATCGTCTATTGCGATGGCTGTGGCACGGTGCCCGTCCCCGAGGAGCAGCTGCCGGTGACTTTGCCTGAGGATGTGGACTTCCGCCCCACAGGCGAGTCCCCCTTGGCTCGCCACGAGGGGTTTGTCCACACTTCCTGCCCCCGCTGTGGCGGCCCCGCTCGCCGCGAGACGGACACCATGGACACCTTTGTGGACTCCTCCTGGTACTTCATGCGCTATCTGAGCCCCCACTACCAGGATGGGCCCTTCGACCCCGAGCTGGGGCGCCTCTGGCTCCCTGTGGACCAGTATACGGGCGGGGCGGAGCACGCCGTCATGCACCTCCTCTATGCCCGCTTTTTCTGGAAGGTGTGCCGCGACCTGGGCCTGGTGGCGGGGGATGAGCCCTTCCTACGCCTCTTCAACCAAGGCCAGATCCTGGGCCCCGATGGCCAGCGCATGAGCAAGTCCCGTGGCAACGTGGTGGCTCCTGATGAGCAGATCGAGCGCTGGGGCGTGGACACCTTCCGGTGCTATCTCATGTTCCTGGGGCCTTGGGAGGATGGTGGCCCCTATACCTTTGAGGGCATCCAGGGCATTTGGCGGTGGCTCAACCGTGTCTGGGCTCTCTGCCTGGATGAGCCTCGCAAGGACATCGCCGCCGACCCCTTGCCCCTGCGTCGCCTCACCCATCGCACCATCAAGAAGGCCACCGATGACATGGAGCGCTTTCGTTTCAACACCCTTATCTCCGCCCTCATGGAGATGACCAACCAGCTCTACCGGTTCCGCCAGGAAGGGCCGGTGCATCCCCAGGCCTGGGAGGAGGCCATCGATGCCCTCCTCCTGACCATGGCCCCTCTGGCTCCCCACATCACGGAGGAGCTGTGGGAGAGGCGGGGCAAGCCCTACAGCATCCATCAGCAGGCCTGGCCATCTTATGACCCTGAGCTGGCCCGCCCGCAGGAGATCACCCTGGTAGTCCAGGTCAACGGCAAGGTGCGGGACAAGCTGCAGGTGCCGGCTGACATCAGTGAGGAAGAGGCCCTCCGCCTGGCCCTGGAGAGCCCCAGGGTGCGCCAGCACATCGACCAACGGTCCATAGAGCGGACCATCTACGTCCCTGGTCGCCTCGTCAACTTGGTGGTGCGCTAACCACGGGGTAGCCCCAGGCCGCGAATGGCGATGATGTTGCGCTGGATCTCCGATGTGCCGCCGCCGATGGTAGCGGCCACGGCATACAGGTAGAGGCGCCCCACACGCCCCCCTAATGGCGCCCAAGGCCCCTCCCGCCCCGTTACCTGGCCGTATAAGGAGAGGAGACGCATGGCGGTGGTCGCAATGCGCTGCTCCAGCTCCGAGCAGTACAGCTTGACGATGGAGGCTTCGTAGTTGGGGACCACCCGCCGCGCCTGCAAGGAGACCACCCGCAGGGAGAGGTTATAGGCCACCTCTGTCTCGATGAAGCGCTCGGCCAGGGCCGCCCGAACTAGGGGCCGCGCTCCCGGGGGCGTCCCCTGGCGGGCGTAGTCCACCAGGGAGAGGACTATCTGGCGGTACTCCACCGGCAGGTGCACCAGAGAGCGCTCGAAGTCCAAGGTGGTGGTGGCCACATACCAGCCCTTCCCCTCCTCCCCTACCAGGTTGACCGCCGGCACCTTCACGTCCTCCAGGAAGACCTGGCAGAAGATGCGGGTGCCGGCCATGGTCTCCATCTCCCGCACGGTGATGCCCGGGCTGCGCATGTCCACCATGAGGTAGGAGAGGCCCTTGTGCTTGGGGGCGGAGGGATCAGTGCGGCAAAGGAGGATCATCCAGTGGGCGTGTTGGGCGCCGGAGGTCCAGATCTTCTGGCCGTTGACGATGTAATAATCGCCCTGACGCACGGCACGAGTCTGGACATTGGCCAGGTCGGAGCCAGCGTTGGGCTCGCTGAACCCCTGACACCAGATCTCCTCGCCGGTGAGGATGGGGCGGAGGAACCGGCGCCTTTGCTCTTCGGTGCCGTGGATGATGAGGGTGGGCCCCACCCAGCCGAGGCCCACGTCCATGAACCTGGGGGCACGGGCCTTGGCCAGCTCCTCGTTGAGGATGAACTGCTCCTTCACCGAGAGGCCCCCGCCTCCGTACTCCTTGGGCCAGGCGGGGGCGATCCACCCCCTCTCCAGAAGCTTCTGTCGCCAGCGACGGCGTCGCTCGCTCACAGGACGCACATCACCGCTGAGCATTCCCCATTCGCCGCCTTGGGGGGTGCGCAGCTCGGGGGGGCATTCCCTCTCGATGAACTCCCGCACCTGCCGACGGAAGGCTGCCTCCTCGGGGGAATCGCGGTACTCCATGGGACCCCTGGGCCGCCATGGCCCATGCCATTATAAGCGCTGGACGGCTTATAATGGGGCTGCACTATGGCCTTGGTCTCCCTCAATCCGGCTATCGAGGAGGTGCTGGCCACCTTCCAGGAGCATACGCCTGAGGAGGTGGAGCAGGCCCTTTCCCACGCTTGGGAGACGTTCCAGCGTTGGCGGCTTACCCCGTGAGAGGAGCGCTCGGCCCTTGTGCGTTCCCTGGCTCGCCATCTGCGCCACCGACGGGACGAGATGGCCCGCCTCCTCTCGTCGTGCTATATTAGCCGCGGGTGGTGATGGCTATGACCTTGCTTTTGGCCCCTGACGTACCGCCTGAGGTGCACGGCGAGGGGCGATTCGTCCTCCGGCGGAAGGACTTCGTGCCTGCTTATCTGAAGACTTACGAGGAGGGGAAGCTGCGGGAGAAGGTGGAGGAGGCCTTGGCGGCTCTTGCCGACTGCACCCTCTGCCCCCGCCACTGCCATGTGGACCGGGCCCGCGACCGCTTCGGGGTGTGCAAGTCGGGGCGGTACGCTCGTGTCTCCTCTTACTTCCCCCACTTTGGGGAGGAGGACGTGCTGCGGGGCTGGCGGGGCTCGGGCACCATCTTCTTCTCTTGGTGCAACCTGCGCTGCGTCTTCTGCCAGAACTTTGAGATAAGCCAGCTGGGGCAAGGGGAGGAGGTGACCTCTAAGGAGCTGGCCCGCATGATGGTCCGCCTCCAGGAGATGGGGTGCCACAACATCAACTTCGTCACCCCTGAGCACGTGGTGGCTCAAGTGCTGGAGGCCATACCCTATGCCATCGAGATGGGGCTGCGACTACCCATCGTCTATAACACCAGCGCCTATGACTCCCTCCACTCCATTCAGCTTATGGAAGGAGTCGTGGACATATATATGCCCGATTTCAAGCTTTGGCACCGGGAGAATGCCCGCAAGTACCTTCTGGCCCCCGATTATCCTGAGGTGGCACAAGAGGTCATCAGGGCCATGCACCAGCAGGTAGGGGTCCTCAAGGTGGACGAGGCAGGGCTAGCCCTGAGGGGGGTCTTGGTGCGCCACCTGGTGATGCCTGGGCTCCTGGACGACACGTGCCACATCATGAGGTTCCTGGCAGAGGAGCTATCGCCCGATACATATGTGAACATCATGGACCAGTATTATCCGGCCTGGAAGGCACGTACAGAGGCCAAGTACGCAGAGATAAACCGGCGGGTCTTCCCCCGGGAGATGGCCCTGGCCTATGAGTACGCCCGCCAGGCGGGCCTTTGGCGGTTCGATACGCGGTGGCGCCGCCTCCTCCGCTGGTAGGCTACCAGCGGTTGATGACCTGGAAGCCCAAGGTGGCGAACTCTGTCATGGCATTGAGGATATCGTTGACTCCCTCCACGGGTATGGTCTGGCCTACCAAGCGTTTGGGGTCCAGCTTGCCAGCGGCCACCATGGCCAGGAGGCCCGGGTAAGAGGTGATGGGGCACCCTACGCTGGTGATGAGGTCGATCTCCTGCACCACCATGACGTCTATGGGCAGGGCTACCATCCCCTGCTCCGGCTGGCTGGTAAGGCCCACCTGCAGATGGCGGCCTCCCCGCTTAAGGGAGAAGACGGAGTTGAAGGCCGTCTGGGCTGAGCCCAGGGCATCGACGCCCACATCGGCGCCACCGTCGGTGATCTCCCGGATCTTCTGCACCGGGTTATCGGCGCGAGCGTTGATGGTGGCTACGGCCCCCTCCTGGCGAGCCCTCTCCAGCTTCTCGTCGCTGATGTCCACGGCCACCACCTTGGCTCCCAGGGCAGAGGCGATCTGGACGGCCGAAAGGCCCACGCCTCCCACGCCGAATACAGCTACCCACTCGCCAGGACGCACACGGGCGCGGTCCACCACCGCATGGTAGGCGGTCATATACCGGCAGCCCAGGGCGGCGGCAGATAGGAAGTCCACCCCCTCGGGCAGGCGTACCAGGTTGACGTCGGCGTTAGGGACCACCACCAACCTACCGTAGCCCCCATCCCTGTTGATGCCTATGACCCCGTAGGCGAGGCAGATGTTGGAGCGGCCACTATAGCAGTACTGACAGCGGCCACAAGCTAGGTGGAAGGGCACCGTCACGCGATCGCCGGGGCGGAACCCCTGGACATGGTCCCCCACCGCCTCCACGACACCCCCGAACTCGTGGCCCATGATGACAGGTAGGTTGACGGACAGGCCCATCCAGCTCCAGTCTCCTTGCCAGACGTGCCAGTCGCTGCGGCAGATGCCACAGGCCTCCACTCGCACCAGGGCGTCGCTGGGGCCGGGGGTGGGATCGGGCACCTCTTTTATCTCCAGGGGAGCCCTGAACTGGGTCATGACGGCTGCCTTCATGGTTCGCCTCCTTTTCCGGCTTTATAGAAATCTTGGTTTAGGTGAGGGGATGGTGTCAACTCCTGCGCCACAGATAATAAAGACCCGCGCCGGTCATGATGGCCAGGTACACCCCGAGGAGAGAGAGCCCTACCAATGCCCCTGGGCTCAGGAAGTCGCTCTCGGGGGGGAGGATATCGGGCAACCCTTGGGGGCCTGTTTCCAGCTCCAGGTCCACCTCTATCTCTTCTATGCGCCCCAATATGCGGAAGACGTACCTACCTATGGCGGGAGGGACGAACACCGCCTCGTAGGTCCCTAGCGCTCCCCTAGCCGGACGCAGGAACACGGGGACTGGGCGCGCCACCCCCTCCACGGGCACCACCCTGCCCTCCACCCGCAGTTGCTCCTCCAGGCGGGGGACAGGGGTTCCCGTGCGGGTGTCCACCACTTGGAGCAGGAGGATGCTCTCTTGGTCCATGCGGGGGCGCTCTTGGAAGTAGGCCCGCACCAGATATGGGCCCACCTGTTTCTCCACCGTCTGCAGCCGGAGCTGAGGCTGAAGTGCTATGAGGATGGCCATGGCCAAGAGGGCCCCTTTCATGCCCACTCCATGCCCAAATAGTCCAGGAGGAGGCGGGAGCAGAGGGAGCCCATGCGCGCGGCCGGGATGAGGAGGCGGGGCTCGCCCCACGTCCATTCGGTATATAGGGTGATGCCCTCCCTCCCCTCCCGGGCCAGGGATGGGGGCCAGCTGGTGGGGCGGGCGGCGAACAAGAACATGGTAAGGACGCGCTCGCCCCTTAGCTGTTGGCCGCGGGCCAGGAGTTCGCCCACCATCAAGCCCAGCCCCAGCTTCTCCCGGCCCAGGCGTTCCACTCCCTGGGGAGGTGTCTCCCCGGGGCGGAGGGTGGCCGCTGGCAGTCCCCAAAGGCCGGGGAACTCCTCCTCTGGGCCCTCGGGGCGGCGCACTAGGAAGACCTTCCCCCCTCCCTCCTCCAGGATGGCAGCTGCCACCGCTAAGGCCATCGAAACTCCTCCAGCTGCGTAGTAGAGAGGGCCAGCTCCACCAGCCCTTCCACGTCCAGAGACGCCTCCAGCTGGGCCAGCCGTTCAGGAGTGGAGGCGGTAGCTACCCGCGGCGGCACCAGAAACTGGCAGCAGTCCATATCGGGCTCGATGGAGATGTCGTAAGTGCCGATGGCCCGGGCCTGGGCGATGATCTCCTGCTTATCCATGCCGATGAGGGGTCGGAAGATGGGCATCTGGGCCACGGCCTCGATGGCCACCATGTTGTCCAGGGTCTGGGAGCCCACCTGGCCCAGGCTCTCCCCCGTCACCAGGGCCTTGCATCCCTCCCTCAGGGCGATGCGCTGGGCGATGCGCACCATCATGCGGCGGTACATGAGGATGCGGTACTGAGGTGGCACCGCCATCACAATGCGTCTCTGGACCTCTCCCAACAGGACCACGTACATTTTGCTGTGTTGCTGATAAGGGGTGAGGACGCCCATGAGGGCCCGACATTTGTCCCACGAGGAGGCATCGGTGAAGGGGTAGGACGTGAAATGGATGAACACTACCTGACATCCCCTCTTCATCATGCGGTAGGAGGCCACGGGGGAGTCGATGCCCCCAGAAAGGAGGGCAGCCACCTTGCCGCCCGTGCCCACGGGCAGGCCCCCAGGGCCGGGGACCTGCTCGATGGTGCAGAAGGCTCCCTCGGGCTGGATCTCCACATAGTACGTGATCTGGGGGGAGACCAGGTCCACTCGCGCTCCCGTCCACTCCTTGATGTAGGCCCCCACCAGTCGCTCCACCTCCTGGGAGGTCAGGGGGAAGGTTTTGTCGCCCCGGCGGACCCGCACAGCGAAGGACTCGGGCACTTGGGGCATCAAAAGATGGGAGGCCTCTTTTATGGCCTCTATGGAGGGGGGAACGCGCAGGCAAGGAGCAAAGCCTACAATCCCGAAGACATGCCGGAGGCGCTCCCTGGCCTGGGGCCAGGCCCCCACCTCCTCCAGCCATACGAAACAGCGGTGGGGGCGGATGGCCACGTGAGAGATGGGCAGGCCCTTTAGGGCTCCCTCCACGTTGCGGCGTAGGGTGGTCATAAAGAGCCCCAGGTGCCTCCGCTTGAGGGACAACTCCCCCAACCGCACCAACACCGCCCAACGGGCCCTCTCGCCCCCGATCTCTGGGCAGCTCAGGCTCTCGCCCTCCCAAGGTAACCTGTCCTCCAGCAGGACCATCCTGTGGGCCTCCCCGACTCAGTATAAGGCTAGGGAGGTCATGTGCTAAAATGGGCCCCGTGCATCCCTGAAGGATGCACGGCCCGGCGGGGCTGGCGTCCGCGTGGGGTGATGGTGGGCTGGGCGGTCGGAGAAGGCCTCCTGCCCCGCCCTGGGGACCGGTGGGTTGAGGGTGCAAGGGCCTGCTCCGGCCTCATAGAGGTCTTCGAGGGATTGGGCCTGACCGGTGGGTTGAGGGTGCAAGGGCCTGCCGGCTGCTGGGAACCGCATCGGGCAGGAAGGTGCCACGTTACGGGAGTGCTGGCCTGGTGTGGCGCCACATAAGGCAGGCCCTGTAACTGTGCCTTCTCCACCAACGTCCTAAGCAGTGGAGGGCGTAGATGCGCCGGCTGGTCCTGGCCCTAGCCTTAGTGGTTGCCGTCTTCCTGGCCCTGGTGGCATGGCCACCTGTGGCCGCCCAACAGGATCCGGAGGCCCGTCTCGTCCAGCTCATCAACGAGTACCGCGCCGCCAATGGCCTATCTCCTCTTTCGGTGGATAGCACCTTAACGGCCGCTGCCCAATGGCTCTCCAACGACATGCTGGAAAAGAACTATTTCTCCCACACCGATTCCCTGGGGCGCACGCTGGGCGAAAGGCTGCGGGCCTTCGGCTTCCAGGGCTATGCTGCCGGCGAGAACATATTCGTGGCCTGGTCACCATCCCGGCAGGCGACCCTGGATCACTCGGAGCCAGAGGACGTGGTGGCGGCCTGGCGCAACTCCCCTGGCCATAACGCCATCATGTTGACGAGCTACTTCACCCACATCGGCGTAGGGCGGGCCTGTGGCTGGTCGGGCTCCTACTACAAGTGCTACTGGACGGCCGACTTCGGTGCCATCAGGTCTTCCTCCACGCCCACGCCCACTCCTACCCCTACGCCCACGCCCACTCCTACCCCTACGCCTACTCCTACTCCTACGCCCACGCCCAGGCCTACCCTGGTAGTGGAGTGGAGCGACGTGGACTGCCATGATGGGGTGACGGCTATCGATGCCCTCCTCATTCTGCGCCACGTGGTGGGGCTGCCCACGCCTTTCCCCGATGGATGCGTCGCCCTCGGCGAAGGTGTTCAGGTAGAGGGGATCCCCGCTCAATGGGGGGACATAGACCTGGACGGGGACGTGGATGCTGTCGATGCCCTCCTCGTCCTGCGGAAGGTGGTGAACCTACCCACCCCCCTCCCCTTCCAGGGCCAGGTCACCGTCATCCGTCTATAGGGCCTATCGCTCCCTCACCTTCGGCCCCTCCAACGCGATCGAACAAGATGGCAAATGCCCACTATGATTGGCGAAGGAGGTCCTGGCCGAGGGAACTAGGCTCGCCGGCGCTGATGGTTCGAAAGAGGCTTCGGTGCCTATCTGCCGATGGCGGACGGGCAGTATGTGCTTTACGGCGCGGCTGGGCGTATCCTCGAGCACGATGGGGTCCTGCGTTCGCTCCTGCTTGCACCCCTTATACCTATGTGCGCTTCTTCGAGCTTGGGCTTGTGCTGGTCAGCGCCGATACGCAACCTCGCCGGGTGACGCTGCCAGAAGGCGTATGTGTCGATGCCCAGCGGGCAAGGAACTGCAGGGGGCAGTTCTCCGTCTAGCGGGAGCGCAAGGGTTTTGACAAAGTCCTCTGCCCCGACCATGAAATGGGGCGACGTGGACTGCCGGGGCAACGTGGACGCTGTGGATGTCCTTAAGGTCCTGCGTTAAGTGGCGGGACTGGAAGTGCAGCAGAGGGAGCCTTGCCCAGACATCGGCTCCACCGTCACAGTGGACGATGTGCCTTTCCAGGGCCTCGTCACCCCCTCCCGTTTGTGGGGCAAATCCCCACACAAACGTGCAGAAAATGCCCGACAGACGGGGCTTATGCTCTCGCTTAATATGAAAACGTTCTTGGGGGTAGGCTTTGCAGGCAGTGAGGTTGCAGCTGGCGTTGCGGACCCTGCTGGACCCCTTTAGGCCCCAGTGGGAGCGGGTGCCGGAGGAGGTGGTCCCGCTGATGAGGACGCCACTGCACTTGCAGCCCACTCGCTACATCCGCGCCACCTGGGCCGACCGCCCATACGGGGTGGTGAGGGCGGTACAGGTGCGGGTGGCCTTCTCCAGCAGCCATATCTTCTTCCGCCTCCAGTGGCCCGATGCTCAGCCCAACATGGACTATGGCGATGGCACCGTCTTTCCGGACGCCGCTGCCGTCCTCTTCCCCATCAACGGCGATGCCCCTTTGCTGACCATGGGCAGCCCTGAGGCCCCCGTCAACGCCTGGTACTGGCGGGCCGACCTCTCCCGCCCTCAGAACCTGGTGGCCCATGGCCTGGGCACGGTGGCGGAGGCGGAGGGGCCCGAGCTGTGGGCCCATGCCATCTGGCGCGACGGACGCTGGTCCCTAGTGCTGGCGCGGGCCCTTGGGGAGGGGGGGGCCACAGCCGTGACCCTAGTTCCAGGCATGGTGGCGAAGGTGGCCTTCGCCGTGTGGGAGGGGGAGAACCAGGAACGGGCGGGCATCAAGTCCTTCTCCGGCATCTGGAGGGAGTTGGAGATAGGGCAAGGAAGGGGATAGGCCATGGCCGAAGCTATTAGAAGAGGCCGGCAGCTAGCCATGGTCTTCGACCTTAACAAGTGCATCGGCTGCCAGACGTGCTCGGTGGCTTGTAAGGTGCTATGGACTCGCGGCGAGGGCCAGGAGTATCAGTGGTGGATCATGGTCAACACCATGCCTGGGCGAGGTCACCCCCGCGACTGGGACCAGATGGGCGGCGGCTACCGCGACGGCGTGCCCCAGCCTGGGCGTCTGCCCAAGCGGGAGGAATGGGGTGGAGGGTGGGAGTTTAACTACGACGAGGTCTTCTACGGGGGCAAGGGCGAAGAGGCCTACCTGCGGCCCCTGGGGCCCCAGCCTCAATGGGGCCCCAACTGGGACGAGGATCAGGGGGCTGGCGAATACCCCAACGCCTATTTCTTCTACTTGCCCCGCATGTGCAACCACTGCACCCGACCTGCTTGCCTGGAGGCCTGCCCTCGCGGCGCCCTCTATAAACGGGAAGACGGCATCGTCCTGCGGGACGAGGGGCGCTGCCGGGGCTACCAGTTCTGCCTGGAGGCGTGCCCTTATAAGCGCATCTTCTTCAACTTCTCCCGCCGCATAAGCCAGCAGTGCATCATGTGCTTCCCGAGGGTGGAGAAAGGGGTGGCTCCAGCCTGCGTCCGCCAGTGCCCAGGGCGGGCTGTGTGGTTCGGCTATCTGGACGATGAGGAAGGCCCTGTATACAAACTGGTGCGCCAGTGGCAGGTGGCCCTACCCTTGCGGCCCGACTTCGGCACCGAGCCCAACGTGTTCTACATCCCTCCCCTGGCCCCCTACCGCTATAACCCTGATGGCACCCTGGACCGGGAGAACCCACGCATCCCTACCGAATACCTGGAAAGGCTCTTCGGACCTAAGGTGCGGGACGCCCTGGCCACCCTGCGGTCTGAGATGGAGAAGACCCGCAACGGGGGGCACTCGGAGCTTATGGACATCCTCATCGCTTATCGCTGGCAGGACATGTTCCGCCCCTTCGACCGCGATCCCGTGGATACGTCATGGTCGTGAGGGAGAGGTCTCTAGGGACTGCGGCTGCCGAGGCGCGGGGCCGCATTTATGAGCTGTTGCGGGAGGCTTTCGCCTTCCCCACCCCCGCGCTCCATGATGCCCTGCGGTGTGGAGTGTGGCAGTCCCGCCTCCTGGAGGCTGCTTCCCGGCTGCCTTATAGACTCCCCGTGGCCCGCGGCCTGCAGGTCCCTAAGGACCTGCGTCGCCTGCAGGACGGCTATGTGGCCCTCTTTGATGTGGGGTTCAGAGGCCCCCCTTGCCCCCTGTACAGTGGCCACTATGCACGCGACCGCATGCGGGTAATGGAGGAGCTGGTGCGCTTCTACAACTTCTTTGGCCTGCGCTTAAGGCCTGGCCACCTGCCCGACCACATTACCGTGCTCTTGGAGTTCATGCAGAGGCTGGCAGCGGCAGAGGCGGCCTCTGGTGCGGATGCCTCATCCCTGCGGCGGGCCCAGCGGGACTTTCTGGCCCGTCATCTCCTGTGGTGGGTGCCCCAATTGGCTCGCTCCGTGGCCCGATGCCGGGCTCCTCGCTTCTACAAGGCCCTGATGGCCCTGACATACCGCTTCCTCGGGGCCGACCAACAGTACTTGGCACTACTTATCGACGGCGGAGGCAGTGACCGATGACCCTGTTCATGCTCCCCACCACCTTCAGCGACTCCTTCCTAAAGGCCCTCCCTCAGGGGCCCCAGTGGGCCCTATATGGCTCCCTCCCCCATCAGACAGGGCTGCGCCCGTGGCAGTGGCTGCCCGCTGCCTCCGAAGGGGCTTTGATGGCACATGTGGAAGCCGCTCGCCAGAGGGGCATCCCCTTCTATTACGCTCTCAACTACACCTGTTTCGGGGCCCAGGAGTTCACCGCCGAGTGGCAACGGTGGGCAGTGGAGATGCTCTCCTGGCTGGAGGGGATAGGGGTGGAGGGGGTCATCGTCGCCTCACCCTACTTGGCGGAGATGGTCAAGAAGAGGTCCTCCCTCCGCCTGCATGTCTCCCTGGGCGCTCAGGTGGATAGCGTCCCCAAGGTGGTCTTCTGGCAAGAGCTGGGGGCCGACGCCATATACCTGGACGAGGCCTTCAACCGCGATTTTCAGGCCCTGGAGGCGGCAAAACGGGTGTCCCGATGTCAGCTGTTCCTATCGGTCAACGTGGGGTGCATATTGCACTGTCCTCTCCGCATCAACCATGGGGCCTACCTAAGCCACGCCCGCGAGTGCCCACCGGCGGCCTATGTGGACTACTCCCTGGTCCGCTGCTCCCTGGCCCGGGCCACGGAGGCGGCCCAACTCCTCAAGGCCCCCTGGATCCGGCCGGAGGACCTCGGCATCTATGAGGCCATGGGTTTCCGGGCCTTCAAGATCTGGGGCCGCACCCAAGGGGAGGAGTGGCTCCTGCGGGTGGCCACCGCCTATGCCCAGGGCCGTTACGATGGCGACCTTAACGACCTGCTGGACCCAATGGACAACGTGGCCCCCTTCGGTCGCCTGCCCTATCGGCTGCGCAACGCCCGGCTGGACGGCTTCCTAGCTGGCCTGAGGGGCCGCCCCTGTCGGCTGGGGTGCGGGGCGTGCCGGTACTGCGAGGAGTGGGCAAGCCGCGCTGTAGAGGTGGAAGGGTCGCCGGAGGAATACCAGCGGCCACTGCGCGCCCTGCTAGAGCGCATCACCAGCGGCTGTTTTCGGGCTCCTACCCTTGGCAGCCGGTTACGGTGCCCGCACGGCGTAGGGCAGTAGGTAGAGGAAACCGTTGGCGTCCAGCTGGATCAGGCGATGGGTCCGCACCCAATCGCCCCTTTTGCGTTCCCGCCATGCTTCCTCAGGCAAGGAGGCCCCGGCCACCATGGGCGACTTGACCCCCAGCTCGCCGTACTCCAGGGCCTCCCAGGCCAGGTCCAGGGGCTGGCCCGTCTCCGGGTTCAGGGGCCAGATGTCCACGTTGGTGATGGGCAGGCCTATGGAGTCCTCCAGGAACCAGCTGGGATGGTGGGCGGCCACGGGCCCCGTCTCCGGTAGCCCGAAGACCATGAGGAGGGAGCTAGGGGAGACGAGGTTGGCCAGACGCCGGTATAGGCGGGATGGGGGGGCCTCCCTCACCGAGAGGTAGATGGCCTGCACCGTGCCCCGGGGCAGGATCTCTGCCAGGTATTGGCCCCACTGCCAAGAGGCGATGGTATAGTATGCCCCTCCTTCACGTAGGGGGGAGAGCCTGCCATCGGTGACATCGGCCTGGAGCACGGTGGCCCCTCGGAAGAGGGCGGGCAAGACGGAGCACAGCCCCTCCCAGGTGCCCAAGGGCTCCACCTGCAGGGCGCTGCCCGCCTTAAAGTCGAGGTAGGTAGCCCATGAGAGGGCCATGGAGAGGAGGGCCCGTCCGCCGAACATGAAAAGCGTTCCCTCCTCGTCCGCCAGGTAGAGGTATCCTTCACCGGGGCGGCGCGGCACCCGCCCCTCTGCCTTCACCTCCCATAAGGGCAGGAGGCGGTCCTGCCAGGGGGCGAGGGCGGGCATATCTGTCCTTTCGTCTATGATGATGAGGTCGGGCTGAAAGTGCTGCAGGGAGCGGCTGAGGGCCTCCTGAGGCAGGGAGGCCAGTACGGGATAGACGTGGCAGCGGGCCCAGAGGGCGGCCAAGGCCCATACCGTCTCCTCCAGGCGTTGGTTCAGGGCCAGGGCTATCCTCTTACCTTCGCCTGGGGTGCTCATAAGGGTAGCAGCCCTGGCCTCCGCCGCCGCTGCCATCTCGCCATAGGTGAGGGTCTGGTCACCCTCCCTTAGGGCTATGGAGTTGGGCGACCGGGAGGCGGGCCGGCGCACAAAGGCCTCCTCGGTGGGTATGGAAGGGGCGGCCAGATATCGCAGGATCCCCTCCGGCCAGTATGGCTCCACGCCGATGGCGCCCTTAGACATGGCCCACCTCCTCTTCGTGGATGACGGGGGTACCTTTCCAGCGGGCCGGCAGGGCCTGGGCCCACCGCACCTGTACCTCCAGCCCCAGGCCCTGCCATATGGCCTCCTCCACCTTGCGCTCCAGCTGGGCCAGGTCGGCCCCCGGCGGCCTCTCCAGCACCAGCTCCAGCCGAGACATGGGCCCGTGCCGCCGCACGATGGCTGCGGACACCGTCAAGAGCTCAGGCACCTCGTCGAGGCATGCCCGCACATCGTAGGGCAATAGGGCGCGCCCAGCCACTGTCACTTGGTCCTCCACCCTACCATACACCTCCAAAAGGGGCCAAGGTAGGCCGCAGGGACAGCGTAGAGGGAGGAGCTCGCCGATGTCCCCCGGGGCGAAGCGAATGTAGAGGGAGCCTTGGGGTATGAGGACGGTGCTCACCACCAGGCCCCGTTGGCCCGGGGGGAGGGGCTGGCCTGTGGCCGGGTCCACGATCTCGACGTAGGAGGATTCCAGCATGAGGTGGTGGCCCAAATGGGCCGAGCAACCGTGGGAGACCACGGCCTCGGCATGCCCATATCCCTCCAGGAGCTCCCTCACCCCCAGGCGCCGGTGGAGCTCCCGCCACGCCTTAATGGTCATCCCCGCCCCCGTTACCCCCAGGGTGTGGAAGCTGGCGAAGGCCTGCCTGGCCTCCAGGCCCCGCCGCTGGCACTCGGCCAAGAGGGCGTATAGCATGGGTAAGAACATGTTCACGAACTGCGGGCGCTGGTCCAAGATGGCGTCCAGGAGGTGGCCAGCATATACGGGCAGGTGGGTACCCCAGGGCACGATGACCGCTTGGCAAGGGATGATGCGGTCGAACACCATCCTGTCCAGGAGGGCCACCAGGTGCCAACTGGGTGCCACCATGAGGGCCCGCATGCCCGGCCGGAGGCCCATGTGCCAATAGGCACGGGCACAGGCCCAGGAGCGCAGCCACATCTTGGACCACGGTTCCCAGAGGGTGGCCGTGCCCACCGTCCCCGAGCTGAGGAGGAACACCGAGGACTCCCGCCGCCCCCACTCCATACCGAACAAACCCCCTCCCCCCTGGGACTGGAGGGCCAGCACCTCGGCCTTCGTTAGGATGGGGATGCGGCTCAGATGGGCAGGGATGCGTATGTCCTCGGGGGTCACCCCGGCCTGGTGGAACCGCTGCTGGTAGAAGGGGAGGCGACGATAGGCGTGACGCAGCACCCTCTTGAGACGGCGCCAGGCCATCTGCCACAGCCGTTCCGTTGGCCACAGGTCCTTTTCGTCGAAGGGCTCCGCGACTGCCAACCTTGCCCTCCCTTAAGGCAGGAGCGTTATCCTGAAATGCCGGGGTCCCCCTGGACATGGGCCCCTGAGGCGGCGGAAGGGAAGGGTGCTCACATAGGCCCTACCTGGCGAGAAGCGGGGGGCCACGGCCAGGGCTCCGCCCTCGTCCCAGACCTGGTAGAGGTCGGGCCAGACGTGAAAGGCACGGCACCGGGGACACTCCTGGGCCAGGAAGAGGGCGGCGTCCAGCCGCAGGAGGCGTAGCACCTCCGTCCGCATCCGTTCCCGGCAGCGCTGGGTCTCCGCCGCCGGAAGGACGGCCTCCTCAGCAGCAGCCACCACCGTCTGCAGGGTGTGGGGGGAGTTCTCCATGGCCGCGGCCAGGGGAGGCATGAGGTCGGCGCGTACATAGGCCACCTTGGGGGCCAGCACCTTCAGCATCTGCACGCCCCGTGGCACCACAGTGGCCACCCCATCGTTGCACACAGGTGTGCAGCCCACCCTCTCGGCTGCCCCTCGCCGCAGGAAGGGGGAGTAGAGGCAGGAGGCGAGGAAGCTGAGGGGGCTGGCGCCGAAATCGAAGATGATGACCCGGTCTCCCCTCCCCAGCCCAGCCAACCGCCAGCAGCGGGCTAAGGCCAGGGCGTAGGCCTCCAGCTCCCCAGGGGTCAGGGAGATGTAGCGGGAGCCGTCGGGCAAGGGCCGCTCCAGCTGAAGGATCAGCTCCATGGGCTAAAAGAGGCCTCCCAGGGATGCCACCGCCCCGCCCACCGCCGCCAGGATGGCGAAGGTCAGGATGGCCAGGCGGGTGCGGTATATCCAGAGGGCGGCCGTGTCCCGTTGGGTCCGCAGCCTGCCCAGCTCCCGTGCCCCTGGGTTCCCTTCTGGGCGCAGGCGGTGCAGGACCTTGGGGCGCAGATATAACGCCAGCACGACATAGCTCACCATGGCCAGGAACCAGAAGGAGTACATGATGGTGATGGCCCGTCCGTACCGCGCCTTGTAAAAGTCGATGTCACCCAGGATCCCCAGCCCATCGTACATGAGATAGAGGCGTAGGAGTCCTGAAAGGAAAAGGAGGACGAGGGCGGCCCCAAAGATATAGACCGAGAGGTTGCCCAGCCTCTGCTCCACCACTGCCGCTTGAGGCGGTGGTATGCGGCGTAGGGTGGGCCGCACAAAGAAATAGCTGAAGGTCTCGCCCCCTATGAGGATGGAGAACCCAGCGATGTGGAGGATGCGCAGGATCTTCAGCCAGTCGGCCTCCGTCATGGCGGGGCTTTCCGCACGTCTACGCGCGTGTCCCGATCGTTGCCGCCGGGGGCGCCCGCGGGGCCTTCCATGGCCACGTTGGGGTAGTCCATGCCGGTGGCTGGGGCATACTCCACGGGGTTGAAGGGGTTGGGCATCACCTGCTGGAAGTGGCGCCACCCAGGGAACTGGTAGGCCGTCCACTGGTGATATATGAAGGCCACCCCTGGGGGAATACGTGGGCTGACCACCGCCTGGGCCTGGAAGCTACCCACGTCGTTGAAGGCCTCCACGCGGTCGCCATCCCTGATGCCGCGGGCTTGGGCATCCTGGGGGCTGAGCCACAGAAGGGGCTCCCCTCGCTGGAGCTGGAGGAGAAGGGCGTCGTCGGCCCACACGGAGTTGATGCTCCAGCGGGAGTGTCCTCCCAGGAGCTGGATGGGGTAATCGCCCCCGGCCTTGATGGGCTCCTTGTGGCAGGCGAAGGCCTCCCCCAGCTCCAGGTACCAGTCGTGGTCGATGTAAAACTGGATGCGGCCAGTGGCTGTCTCGTAGGGAACCTTGTCCCGCACATGCCTGGTGAGGGGGACTATGGGCTCCCCTGGTGAGAGGTCTCCGGCTAGGGCGGTGAGGAGGCCAGGCTCGGTGAAGCGCACATGCCCCCGTTGCTCCACCTCCTCCCAGTCCACCATCTCCAGGTTGGTGGAGGATAGGTAGGCATCGCGGGTGATGGCGTCCTCGTCATCTTCGTTATATAGGCCGGCACCGGTGAGGGCTTCGTCCAGGGAGCCTAAGGGGATCACCTCGCCGGTGTCGGGGTCGGTGAAGGAGATGATGCCGCGGGCCCGCGCCTTTTCGGCCAGGCGACGCACCAGCATCACTATAATCCACCAGTCGGACTTGCTCTCATAAAGGGGCTCCACAGCCTTGAAGCTGAAGTGGAAGGCGTTGAAGTTGAATACACCGAAGGTGGCGTCGTAGGTGTGCTCGTAGAAGCCACAGGCGGGGAGGACGTAGTCGGAGTAGAGGGCGGAGCCGTTCCAGCGGAAGTCCACCGTCACCAGCAGCTTCAGCTTGGGGAAGAGCTCCTTGATCAGGAACTGGTTGGCACGCACTCGCCGGGCCACATCGCCTCCCCAGACGAAGAGGGCCCTGGGCTCCTTGCCTGGAGGTGGCCATACCTTCTTGGCGGTGTGGGCCTGGTTGCGCTCAAGCCCCTCCCGCAGGTAGTCCTCCAGGGGGCGCTTAAGGTGGGGGTCCCAGGAGTTGTAGCGTTTGCTCAGCTCCAGCTGGCCAGCGTGGAAGAACCAGAGGAAAGGCGTGGGGTACATGCTGAACTCGCTCTGGGGGTTCTCCCGCATCACCTCCCGCAGGATGCGGTAGCTATCGAACCCCCGCTCCCGCCAGTAGGGGTAGTTGGGGTGGTTGACCAGCCTGGGCACCAGGTCCTGGGCTGGCCGCTGCCAGGTGCCCACGGCCCGGTCGGGGATGAGGGGCATCTGCATGGCCCCATAGGAGGCACCCCGGCGGCCCAGGTGGCCACACAGGGCCCACAGGTAGATCATGGCCCGCTCCATGAGGTTGCCGTGGTAATACTTGTTGATGTTGAAGGTGGCGATGTTAATGACCCCCCGGGCCTGAGCGAACTCCCGGGCCAAGCGGCGGATGGTCTCGGGCGGAACGCCACACATGTCAGCTGCCTGTTCGGGGCGGTAGTGACGGTTCAGCATCTCTTGCAGGAGGGAGAAGGCAGGGCGCACCTGAACCCTTCCCTGCAGGGTCTCCACTTCATAGGTGCCGTCCAGGGCGGGGTCCAAGGGCCCCAGCTCTAGGGTGGTGTGGGGGGCGGGCATCACCTTCCCTGAGGGAACATCAAAGAGTAAGTAGACATAGGGGCGGCCACCGCGGCGTATGTCGCTCTCGCGCAGGAACTTGCCGTTATCGGTGCGCACTAGGAGGGGGAGGTCTGTCTGTTCCTTCACAAAGGCCGTATTGTAGAGGCCCTCCTCCAGGATGACCTGGGCCATGCCCAAGGCCAGGGCGGCATCGGTGCCTGGGCGCACAGGCACCCACTCATCGGCGCAGAGGGCGCTGGCGCTATAGTCGGGGCAGATGACCACCACCTTGGCTCCGTTGTAGCGTCCCTCTGTAATGAAGTGGTAATTGGTGATCTGGCTGTATGCCGGATTACCCCCCCATACCATGATGAGGTCGGTGTACATGGCGTTGTCATCGGAGTGGCCGAAGCCGGAGTTGCCAAAGGTCTCCAAGGCCCCCTGGTGCTCGTCTCCCAGCTCGATGTTGATGCTGGAGGCGGGGAAGCCGCACAGGGACCAGCCCGCGCGGGAGCCGTGCCCCTGGATGCCGCCGTCGCGGAAGATGGTCTTGGGGCCCTCGCTGAGGATGATCTCCAGGAGCTTGTCGGCTATCTCGTCCAGGGCCTGATCCCAGGATATGCGCTGCCACTTGCCCTCCCCCCTCTCGCCCGCCCGCTTGTAGGGGTGCTTGATGCGGGTGGGGTCATACATGCGGTGGGCGAAGGCCACCCCCTTGTTGCACCCCCGGGGGTTGAGGTCGGGGCAACGGGGGTCGTTGGGGGGCGGGTAGTTGGCAGCCTGTTCCTCCCTGAGGACCACCCCCTTCCAGACGAAGGCGTTGAAGGCGCATACCCAGTTGAAGGCGCAGTCAATAGGGTGGGTAACCTTCACTATCCGGTCCCAGGGGATGGGACGGCTACGCATCTCCCACAAGTCGAACCGAGATATAGAGGCCAGGCCTTGGGGGGCTTCCAGGTTGGCCAACTCCAGGGCTAGCCGCATCTCATTTCACCTCCCAGGATGGCTCCAGATACCTGGCGTCCTGGCGACAGAGGAGATGGGCTAGCCGGGCCATCTGGCTGTAGAAGGGCACCCCCATGGCCTCCAGCCGGGAGGCCACAGCGGCCACGAGATCGGCCAGGTGGTGGCGCAGGAACTCCTTCTGGGCCTGTCGATATGGCGTGGGGTCTTCGCCCCTCTCTAGGGCTGCCGCCTCCTGGAAGGTGAGGACATGCATGAACTCCAACTCGGTGGCCAGATGATCGGGGCGGTCGCGGCGCCCCTCCTCCTGGGTGGGCTGAAGACCAAAGTGGTCGTAGAAGCGGAGGACGTCCTCCATCACCTTGAGGCGCCCCCCTCCATACTCTCCTTCGTAGATGAAGCAGGGAGGGCCGTACGGCCCTCCCACCTCGAAGGCGTGGACGTAGTCGTCTGCCCTGGGGGCTTCCAGGTCCGGGGGCACATCTAAGGGATAGGGGAGGGAGGAGGCCACCTCCTGTAGGGTCCTGGGCAGGTCGTCCCAGGAGTGGTCCTCGGGGTAGCGGAAAGAGCGGGCCAAAAGGGCGTAGAGACGGCTGCGGGCCCCCGCGGCCACTGCCTCAGGCCGGCTCAGCTGCAGCTCCATCTACGTCTTCACCTCCGCTGGGTCGGCAGTAAAGGGCCCCAGAAGCTCCTGGAATCGATAGGCGATAAGGATATCCATGAGCTCCGAGTCTTCCTTGGGGCGGCGGCGCCTTTTGTCCATCTCCCGACGAAGGGTAGCCAGCGCCTCCTCCACCGCCGGCCCGAAGAGGCGTCGTAGGTACTCCAGGGGAATTCGGCTTTTGCCCCAATCGGGCGTCCCGTCCTCCTTAAAGGGGGCTGGGGAGAGGGGTGGCACGTAGTAGACGTTGGGCTGTGTGCCGAACTCGGGGTGGAGGGGGAGGGCCACCCGCCACTTGTGCACCAGCTTGTAGACGGGCCCTTCCTGGTCGTCCAGGAAGCCCACCCAGACGGCCCGCCCTGGGCACTGGCGGACGCAGGCCGGGGCCACCCCCTGCTCCAGCCTGGGGAGGCAGGCGTGGCACTTCTCGGCATGGAGGGTTAGG
>Ga0197143_1000527_pt1 | contig 40333 bp, 39 predicted proteins | sample GBS70_MetaG_FD_148603 | JGI IMG/M metagenome (GOLD analysis project Ga0197143, IMG submission 148603) | Sediment microbial communities from Great Boiling Springs, Gerlach, Nevada, United States - GBS 70_MetaG | ecosystem: Environmental > Aquatic > Thermal springs > Hot (42-90C) > Sediment... | reverse complement strand
GTAAATATTGAAAAACTTGTTTTACGACTTAAAAAACTTAAGTTTAAATATATAACATTTGACCTTGAAGGATATATACCATCTGGGGTAAGATTTGTAAAAAGTAGAAAATAATTGTAGGGCAATGCTTTACCTGAAAAATGCATAAATCTATAAATATTTTTGAAACAGATTTCAGTGATTTTATGAATAAAAAATTATATAATATAGTTAAAAAAAGTATCTCTGCAGAAATCCACCTAAAAAGTGGATTTAAGCTATATGCCAAAAGGTATAATAAAATTCCATATTTCCTTCGTAGAAAAAGCAATTACGAAGTTTGGCAGACTTTTTCTGATTCACCAATTTTGTCAAAGATTAAATTTTCGATAAATTGAGATTATGCAAACTTAAAAGTTTGCCCTACATTAGTTTTTTTAATTTTTTTCATCTGTAATAAATAAACTCTGTAGGGCAATGCTTTAGCATTGCAATAAATAAAGAATATCATAATTACACATAATTACACATAATTACAACTTTAAAAATTTAAAAATTTTGTCAGAACTTGAAAAATTTGTTCCGTCGGAATAAAGTCAAAAATATAGCATTTTCACGCATTATTTAGGTAAAGCCTTGCCCTACAAATATAAACAATATTAAATTTGTAGGGCAAACCTTTAGGTTTGCATGAAATACATTTATGCGCGGTTAAAGCCATGCCCTACAGTTTTTTAACTTTTTGATTTTTCTTTCAAATATATTTCTTTAATTTTCATCTCTTTCTTGTATACTTTACACATATCATAAACTGTTAAAAGTACAACACAAACACCATACAACGCTTCCATTTCAAAACCTGTCCTGTCAAAACCTTCAACCTCACAAGTTACTTTTATTTTATCTTTACCTATTTCAAAACTTATTTTCGCTTTTGTAATTTTTACAGGATGACAATGTGGGATAACATAAGGAGTATTTTTTATTGCTAACAAGCAAGCACTTTCTGCAAAACTTAACACATCGCCTTTTGGCACTTTTTTGTTTTTTATATCAGTTATTATTTGTGGATCAAGATTTATAACACCACAAGCAACTGCTTTTCTTTTTGTAATTTTTTTATTACTTATATCAATCATTGTTTTATAATCTATGAAACGTATGATGCAATATTACAAGGCTGAAGCCTTGCCTTACGAGTAAAAAATAATAATCATTGTAGTGCAAAACCTTTAGGTTTGCATAAAATAAATAAGCAAGGCTAAAGCCTTGCCATACAAAAACATCTATCGTAGGGCAAACCTTTAGGTTTGCATAAAATAAATAAGCAAGGCTAAAGGCTTGCCATACATTTTTTTATATTTACAAAGCTAAAGCTTTGCCCTACGTATTTTTTATATAAATACCTATGATTTCAAAATTAAAACCCAGTATACACATTATATCTTTTTCCTCTTGCAAAACCTACTAGTACAATTTTAAACTTTTCTGCAACTTCAATAGCTAAAGATGTAGGCGATGAATAAGAAATAATTGCTGAAAATTTTGCTCTTTTAGATTTAAACACTATCTCTGAAGATATTCTTCCTGAAGTCAACAAAATTTTCCCTTCAGTATTAAAATTATTCAGAATTGCTTTACCTATAACTTTATCTACAGCATTATGTCTTCCTACATCTTCACTATAAAAATATATATCTTCTTTTTCATCACACAGAGCAGCTGAATGTGTTCCTCCTGTTTTTTTATAAACTTCGCCCATATTTTGAAATTTTTGCATTATTTTAGTTATATCAAATTTCTCAATATCTATATAATTTTTATTACTACTCACAAGATCATCAATACTAAAAAAAGATGAAAAACAAGATGTACCAATAACAGTTGGTGATAAAGAAACATCTTTTTTTGTCTCAATATAACAATTTGAGGACAATATTTTTAACTCCTTAATTTCTTGTGGTTGGTCAATGTATCCATTAGAAAAAAAGAAACCATATATTAATGCTTCTATTTCATAAGGTAAACACATAATTCTAAAAATTAGTTTTCCATTTAAATAAACATTTATTTGTTTTTCAACAACAACTGGATCAAAAATTTTTTCTTTTTTATCTCCTTTATACCTTATTATTTGCCTTTCTTTATACATTATTTTGTAAGAATTTCAACAACAACTTTTTGTCCTTTATTTAATTTTTGTCCTTTTTTAAGAAACAGAATTGCGTTTGAATATAATACTGACGAAAGCACACCTGATTTTTGTGACTTATACGGTGTTATATAAACTTCACTATTCTCAACTTCAGCAATAACTCTTAAAAACTCGTCTCTGTCAGATTTATTTTCAACATCTTCTTTTAAAACACCGCTGAATTTGAAATTTTCTGGAAAGTTTCTACCAGTCATTTTATATATTGCAACTTTGACAAGATTTTCAAAATTTATGTATGATGAAACAGGATATCCTGGAAGACCAAAAACAACAGTTTTATTTTTTTTACCAAAAAATGTTGGTTTACCAGGCTTTATCGCAACTTTATGAAATATAAGTTTAACTTTGTTTTTTAATAACACATCAACAACAATATCATACTTACCTTCACTTACACCACCTGAGATAACAAATATATCATACTTTAAACCTTTTTTTATAAACTTATCAAGAATTTTAGGATCATCTTTTGCAATACCTAACATATAAGGTTTACAACCATATTTTTTTGCTAATGCATAAATAAAATAAGAGTTAGCGTCGTATATTTCAGACTCTTTAATTTTTTGACCAACTTTTTTTAATTCATCGCCAGTGGCAAGTATTGCAACCTTTGGCTGTTTATAAACAACAATTTTTTCTTTCCCAAGATAAGCGAGCATAGAAAATACTGCTGAATCTATAAATGTAGCCTTCTTTATTACAATATCACCTTTTTTAATATCCTCACCTTTTTTTGAAATGTTTTCTTTAATTTTTACAGGTCTTCTTATCATTATATATTTTTTACCATTCTTTACAACTTCTTCAACATCTTCAAGTTTTACTACAGCATCACAATTTTTTGGTATTTTTGCACCTGTCATTATTAAAAAAGTCTTACCTTTTTCTACAACCAGATTCCTCACATCATCGCCTGCTTTTATTTCTCCGACAATTTCTAAAAACACAGGATTATCTTCAGAGGCTGAAATAGTATCTTCAGAAATTATAGCGAAACCGTCCATTGCAGACCTGTCAAACTGTGGCAAGTCAAAATCTGAAATTATATCTTCAGCAAGAACTCTGCCTAAGGAATCAATAATATTAATTTTCTCTTTTCCTAAAACAGGCGTGTTTTCCCATACCAACTTTTTTGCTTCTTCAATTGAGATCATCTTTAAAACTCCTTTACATAAAATAGTAACCACAGAGAAATTTTCTTATTTTTGGCAGAGCAAGCTCTGTAACTACAATATGCTACGAACTATTAACTATTGACTATTAACTAATTCCGGCGTAATAAACCATTCAATACTAAAAATTTTATCTTCTTTTTTAATACACACAACAGAAGCCATTTTAAAACTTACTATCTTCTTTGTTTCATCACCACATAAAATAAGTGAGGCAAGTTTTTCAAGATGTGGTAAATGTCCTACAATCATTATATTCTCCTGAATAGACAAGATTTTTTCATACCAAAATTTAACATCGTCAAGCGGATTTAATTGGTCAGAAACTTCAAGCCCATCTTTTGGCTGTAAATATTTATTTAAAATTTCTGCGGTTTGTAATGCCCTTTTTTTAGGACTATGAAATATCTTATTTATAGTTATTTTCAACGAAGATAAAAACCTAGCAATTTTCTCAATATCACTAATTCCTTTCTCAGTTAACCCTCGCTCAGGATCTTCCTCTTCTTTTTTTGCTTGTGCATGTTGAACAAGATAAATGTATACACTCATTGCATACTTATTTTTTATACAATGGCGAAATTTTCCTTATTTTTTCTATAACCTTTGGTAAAACTTTTAAAACATAATCAATATCTTCTTCTTTTGTAAATCTCCCTAAAGTAAACCTTAATGAACCACGTGCTAACACGGCATCTCTTCCAATTGCAAGCAATACATGTGATGGTTCTAAACTACCAGACGAACATGCACTACCTGAAGAAACATAAATTCCTTTTCTATCTAAAGCAATAAGTACTGACTCACTTTCAACACCTGCTACACTTATGTTTAAGTTGTTAACTAACCTTTTTTCTAAATCTCCGTTTATAACAACATCAGGTATGGTTTTTAATATACTGTCTAACAATTTGTCTCTTAAAACTTTTATTTTTTTATTTTCTTCTTCCATTTCATTTTTTGCGATCTCTGCTGCTTTGTATAACCCCATTATACCTGTAATATTAACGGTTGATGAACGAAGACCAAACTCATGTCCACCACCGTGAAGCAACGGTTCTATCTTAGTTCCCTTCTTTATATAAAGTACGCCAACACCTTTCGGCGCATAAAACTTATGCCCACTTATTGATAGTAAATCCACATTGAGTTTTTTAACATCAACTTCAATATGACCAAAAGTTTGTACTGCGTCTGTATGAAAATAAATTTGTGGTTTGTTTCCTTTTTTCCTTTGTTCATTAATATCTTTTAATCTTTTACCAATTTCTTCAATAGGTTGTATTGTTCCGATTTCGTTGTTTGCATGCATTATACTTATAAGAATTGTATTATCTTTTATAAACGAAAAAAGTTTATTAACATCTAAAATACCATTGTTTTCAACAGGAGCATAACTTACTTCAACTTCTTCAGCAAAATTTTCTTTCAAAAACTTTACAGGTTCTAACACAGCGTGATGTTCAATAGTTGAAGTTATAATATGAACTTTTTTATAAATTTTTCTTAATGCAAAAAAGACACCTTTTATTGCGGTATTGTTTGATTCTGTCCCACCTGAAGTAAAAATTATTTCTTCTGGTTGGCAATTTAACATCGAAGAAATAAACATTCTTGCTTTTTCCACTTCACGATGAGCCTCCTGTCCTGAGGAGTGTATACTGTGAGTGTTTCCAAAAATGTTAGTAAAGTACTTTTGAATAAACTTTTTTACTCTTGGGTCAACAGGTGTTGTTGCTGCATAATCAAGATATACTTTTTTCATTTCTTTCTTTACCACAATGTGGACATTTTTCAAATTTTTCGTTAAATAGTTGTCCACATTCTGAACATTTAATTAAAACTATCTTGCAATGTTCACAAAACATAGGTTCAAAACAAGCAAGTTTTAATTCTTCCTCACAAAAAGGGCATATACATTTTTCTTGTTGTTTTTGTTTCATTTATTCTCCTTTTGTTTTTTCTTTTCCAGATAATCCTGTATTGCTTTATGTAGTGCATCAGTACCTAAGTTTGAACAATGCATTTTGTTTGGTGGAAGACCACCTAACTCTTGTGCAACTTGTTCTTTGGTAATTTTTAGTGCTTCTTCAATAGTTTTACCTTTTGCCATCTCAGAAACAATAGATGACACAGCAATCGCAGCACCACAACCAAATGTTTTAAATTTTACATCCACAATCACATCATTTTCAACTTTTATATAAAAAGTCATCATATCACCACATACAGGATTACCAACCTCACCTACACCATCAGCATCTTTTATCTCACCAACATTTCTAGGGTTCATAAAATGTTCCATTACTTTTTCTGAATAAAAAGGCATAGTACCCTCCAGTTATCTTAGTTTACATAATTTTTTTAATGTAGAGCAAGGATTTCTACCAGAGGTGGACTGCCTTTGGCAGTATCCTTGCAAATAAATCGAATAAATTATGCAAACTTAAAAGTTTGCCCTACAAAGTTTGTCACATAATTTCAATATAACCCAATACTCAAATAACTATTTTATTCATACTCAGTACCGGGACCTGCTGGTTTTCTTTGTCCTGTTTGTAAAAAATAACTATATAGAGGTGAAATTGCCCTAAGCTTTTCAACTAACTCAGGTAAAACTTCTAAAACATAGTTAATTTCTTCTTCAGTGTTATACTTTGACAAAGTCATAGTAATTGTTCCTTGTCCAACTGCTGGGTCAACACCTATCGCTGTTAATACATGAGACATCTTCAAATTTTTTGATGCACAAGATGAACCACTTGTAACATAGATCCCTTTACTGTTAAGAAGTAAAGTCAATCCTTCACCTTCTATAAATTCAAATGAAAAATTTACATTATTTGGCAACCTTTTTTCAATAGAACCGTTTAAATAAACATAATTTATTCTTGCTGATATTTCTTTAATAAGTTTATCTCTTAATTTTACCATTTTTTTATAGTTTTGTTCAAGTTCTTGTTTAGCAATTTCTGCTGCAACTCCCATACCAACAATACCTGCAACATTTTCAGTCCCTGCACGAATATTATTTTCTTGGACACCACCATCAATTAAAGGAACTACTTTTACACCTTTTTTTATATACAACGCAGCTATACCTTTAGGCCCGTGAAACTGGTTTGCTGATAAAGAAAGTAAATCCACACCAAGTTCTTTCACATCAATTGGTACAACACCACAACTGCTTACTGCATCTGTATGTACTAAAACACCCCTTTTATGGCATATTTCAACAACTTTTTTTATATCTTGTATTGTTCCAATTTCAGGATTTGAATGTTGAATTGAAACCAAAATAGTATCCTCTTTAATTGATTTCTCAAGTTCGTCTAATAAAATAAAGCCCTCTTTGTCAACAGGAAGATATGAAACTTCAAAACCTAAATTTTGCAACCGTCTCGCTGAATTTAAAACAGAAAAATGTTCAATTTGTGACACTATTATATGCTTTTTTTTATCCTTGTATGCTAAAGCTACTCCCTTTATCGCAAGATTATTTGATTCAGAACCACAAGAAGTAAAATAAATCTCGTTTGCATTTACATTTATTAAACTTGCAACTTGTTCTCTTGCAAGATCGATTGCTTGTTTTGTCTGTGAACCCAAATCATGCATACTTTGTGGATTACCATAATAGTCTTTTAAGTATGGTAACATTGCTTCAAACACACGTTCATCAAGTTTTGTTGCTGAATGGTTATCTAAATATACTTTCATTTTATTTTTACTGAATTCCCATCAAAGTATACATTCTTTCTATACAGTTATAAGCTTTTTTTAATATTTCTTCATCTACAACAACTTGTGGTTGTTCTTCTTCTAAACTAAACAAAATCTTTTCCAAAGTATTTTTTTTCATATTAGGGCACACTGCGAGTTCTGACGCCGGAATAAATTCTTGTTCTGGAAACAATTTTTTTAACCTATAACACATACCAACTTCTGTACCAATTATAAATGTTTTAACTTGTGGGTTATTTTTAACATACTTTATCATCCCAGAAGTACCACATACTTCGTCTGCAAGTTCTTGTACTGCTAAATTACATTCAGGATGAACTACAACTTTTGCTAAAGGATATTTTTTCTTTAATTTTTTTATATCCTCATCTAAAATTTTTAAATGTGTAGGGCAATATCCATCCCACAAAATTATTTCTTTATCTTTAACTTTTCTTTTCACAAAACTTCCTAAGTATTTGTCAGGAACAAATATAACTTTATCTGAAGGTATTTTTGATACAATCTCAACTGCGTTTGCTGATGTACAACAATAATCTATCTCTGACTTAACTTCTGCTGATGTATTAATATATCCGACAATAGGGACACCTGGATATTTTTTCTTAAGTTCTAAAACATCATTTTTTGTTATCATATCAGCTAAGGGGCATCCTGAAGTTATATCAGGTAAAAGCACAGTTTTTTTTGACAATATATATGCAGTTTCAGCCATAAAATGTACACCACAAAAAACTATTATATCAGCATCAGTATTTTTTGCCCTCATTGACAAATCTAAAGAATCGCCTAAATAGTCAGCAATATCCTGTACTTCTGGAAGTTGGTAGTTATGAGCAAGAATAACAGCGTTCTTTTGTTTCTTAAGCTGATTTATTTTTTCTACCGTTTCGTTCATAGTATTAATGTGTTTTTTGTCGCAAGGCTAAAGCCTTGCCCTACATATATAATAACAAAATAATATAACCTACATATAAAAACAAATCAATGTATAACCCTATATATAACAACAAAAAATGTAGGGCAAACCTTTAGGTTTGCATATTTATAAATTTTTTAACACATCAAATATATACCCGCTTATTAAAGAAAAAATGATAATTGTTGTCAAATAAAAAATTAAAATTTTATATCCAAACTCTTTTCTTACAACAAGCAATGTTGCATAACTTGTAAGCGGTCCTAAAATTAACAAAACTAAAGATGGCCCTATTGATAATCCTTGGTGATGCAATGCGTAAACCAATGGCACTGATGCTGTTGAACATATATACATTAAAACACCAAAAATTACTGAAAATAAATATCCATAGATACCAACTAAAAAATTCTCAACAAAAATTTTTACTATGTTTAAACTACTGATAAAACTTGCAAGTAGCAACCCGATTAAAATTTCTAAACCAATTTCTTTTGGTAAATAAACAAACGCATAATTTAATGCTGATTTTATTTTTTCTAAAAAAGTTTTTTTAGGCAAAAACTGTGAAAAAAAATCTATTGCATGAAAAACATTTTCTGTATTATCAAAAGATAATTTTTTATCAAGAATATTACCTAAAATACCTATAACAAACCCTAAAATTAAAACACTTATACAAAGATATATTGTAAACGATGGTCCAAAAAATTTTAATGTTAACAAAACCGATGTTACAGAAGTAGCAGGTGTTGCAACTAAAAATGCTAAGACATTTCCAAGTTTTACACCTTTTTGTCTGAACCCGATCGCCATTGGTAAACTACCTATACAACATATCGGCAAAATCATACCTATAAGAATTATAGTTAACAATGTAAAAAAATTTTTTTTAACAAGATATTTTTTAACTATACTTTGTGGTACAAATTCATAAAATATACCACTTAATAAAAATCCTATAAGTAATACAACACTAATATCTAATACATAATGTTTCAAATGATGAACAAAATTTAACAAAAAGTTCATTTTTTGTCCCCCTTTTAAAGCAATCTTGTTAACTTTATACACTTTAACCACCAATTTGACACATTGTTAATTCTTTATAAATATAATTGTTACAAAGAATCTGAGATTCTTTAGGTTTAATTTTTACAGCATGGATTATACTCTGTTTTAATGCATTATAAACAACTTGATTGTTTACATTATTATTCCGAAGAATTTTTTTAAGATCAACCATTTGTGAAGAAAACAAACACGATCTTAAATTACCGTCAGAAGTTAGTCGTAGTCTACTACATCTATCACAAAAAGGTTTACTTACAGGACTAATAAAAGATATCGTCCCTTTAGCATTTTCAAATTGGTAACTTGTTATAGCAGTATTATTATCAAAAATTTTTATCTCTTTCAAGACACTTAAACTTTGGCAGTAATTTTTTATTTTGTTATACGGAACAAACTTTTCTTCCCATTCATCTTTAGTACATCCTATCGGCATATATTCTATAAATCTTATATGTAGTGGTTCTTTTAATGTCAATTTTGCAAACTCTATAATTTCATCTTCGTTTATATTTTTCATCACAACCACATTAATTTTTATAGGATAAAAACCAATTTCTAAAGATTTATTTATACCATTTAAAACTTTGTGTAATCCGTCAAATTTTGTTATAAATTTGTATTTTTCTCTATCAAGTGTATCCAGACTAATATTTATTCTTTTCAACCCTGCTTTTTTTAAGTCTTTAGCATATGCTTCCAAAAAAACTCCGTTCGTGGTCAAAGAAAGATCTTCAATACCTTTTATTTTCGATAATAAACTAACAAGACAAACTACATCTTTTCTTACCAAAGGTTCGCCGCCGGTAAGTCGTATTTTGGTTATACCTAAATCAACACATACTTTAACAATTTTTAAAATTTCTTCATATGTAAGTATCTGCTGTTGATTTTTATATATAATATTTGCTTCAGGATTACAATAAATACATCTTAGGTTGCATCTATCAGTAATTGATACACGTAAATAATTTATGTTGCGGCCAAATCTATCTATTAGTATTCCTTTCATTATAAAACATTTTCTTTATCTACAAAAATCCTAAACCACAATTCTAAATTTACCAAAGCAAAAATTCTGTATCCATGATCTTCTTTACCAGAAAAATGTTTTTCAAGCAAAACTTTTATGTTTTTATAATTAAACAAACCACGAAAGATAAACTTTTCAGAACAAAGTATTTCTTTAACAAAATCTTTAAGTTCATATCTCAACCATTTCCCAATTGGTAAACCGAAACCTTGTTTATGTCTTTTTATTATATCTTTGGGTAAAAAATTTTTAAAAGTTTCTTTCAAAATATACTTTGTTATAAATCCATATCCTAACTTCCAACTTGAAGGAATTGTTGCTGTAAATTCTAAAAGCTTATGATCTAAAAACGGTGAACGTACTTCAAGCGAGTTTGCCATTGATGCAATATCCATCTTGACAAGCAAACATTCTGGCAAGTAAGTATTTATATCTGTGTAAGATATTTTATCAATTATATCATAAGCTTTTGCTGTATGATAAGTATCTATCAAATAATGGTATACATTTTGATTTACAACTGACTTCATAAAATCAGAATAAATAAAATCTTTTTGTTCATTAGTAAAAAAACAATGCCAAAGAACTTGCCTTACCGGTGTTGGATTACCTAAAGCAGTGAAAAATCGTCTAAAATATCTAAGTTTATTTTTCGCAGATGTTGTTTCAATTAAAGGTATAACTTTACCAACTTCAGTATAAAAATTGTTCCCTAAAAGTTCAAACGGAAACAACGAAGCAAGTTTTATTGCAGGATATCTTAAATATCCACAAAAATTTTCGTCTCCACCATCACCATTTAAAGCTACTTTAACATAATTTCTTGTAACATTAGCCACATAGTATGATGGTACCATAGATGTATCAGCAAAAGGTTGGTCATAAAACCAAACAAGTTTTGGTAAAACTTCGGCCATTTTTGGCTCAACTATAATTTCAGTATGTTCTGTACCAAAATGTTTAGCGACAATTTTTGCATATTTTAATTCTGAAAAATCTTGTTCTTTAAATCCAACAGAAAAAGTTTTTACTTTTTGTGTAGAATTTTGGGTCATAAGTCCAACAATAATACTTGAATCGTGCCCGCCTGACAAAAACGCACCTATCGGAACATCACTTATAAGACGCAACTTTGTTGCTTCAGTTAAAATTTCTTTTATTTTTTGTTTTGCTTCATTAAAAGTGATATTTTGTTTTTTTCTAAAATCTAACTTCCAATATCTTTCTATTTTTATATTACCATTTTTATCACATAGCATATACGATGCCGGTGGCAATTTAAAAATACCTTTAAATATTGTTATTGGTTGAGGGATATACTGATAAGTTAAAAAATAATTTATCGCTTCAAAATTTATCTCTGGCGTAAAATTTAGATATTGAAGGATGGCTTTTATTTCTGATGCAAAAATTAAACTTCCGTTATGTATTGTATAATAAAGTGGTTTTTTACCAACTCTGTCTCTTGTTAAAAATAATCTTTGTTTTTTCTGATCCCATAAAGCAAAGGCATACATTCCACGAAGATGTTTCAAACAATCAATATCAAAATCTTCATAAAGATGAACAACTGTTTCAACATCTGTTTTTGTATAAAATTTATGTCCTTTTTTAAGTAAGTCTTCTTTTAACTCTAAAAAATTATAAATCTCACCGTTGCAAACTATCCATAATGTATTATCTTCATTATGTATAGGCTGGCTACCTGTCTGTAAATCAATAATTGCCAATCTTCTTATGCCTAACCCAATATCACCAACAGTTTCATTTTCTAACTTTAAACTTTGAACTTTAAACTTTGAAGCAACATAATATCCTTCTTCATCAGGGCCACGATGAATAATAACATCACACATTTTTTTAAGTATGTCTTTACTTACTTCTTTTTTACTACCAAAGTTATAAACACCAACTATCCCACACATATTTAACTCCAAAATTTAATTTTTAATATTGTTAACACTCCAATTATAGCATCTTTAAACTTAATTTTTTTACCTTGTTGTATTGAACGCGGATTATATGAAATTGGCAACTCTAAAATTTTAAATCCGTTTTTTAAAATTTTACAAGTAATTTCTGCTTCAAACTCAAACCTTTGGCTTTCTATATCTATTCTTTCAAAAACTTTTTTATGAAACAATTTATAACATGTATATGAATCAGTAATTTTTTGACCAAACAAAAACGAAACCAAAAAACTTAAAAATTTATTACCTAAGTAATAACTTTTGTAAATACAAGGATTCTTCTTTAAAAACCGTGAACCGTAAACAACAAAAGTTTTTTTATCAATTATTGGTTGTATAAGAGTTTTTAACTCATGTGGATCATACTCCAAGTCCGCATCTTGAATTGCTATTATATCACCGGTTGAATTTTGTATACCAGTTTTTATTGCTGCACCTTTACCTTGATTCATTCTATGAGAAATAATTTTTAAACTATCATTTTTAAATTTTTCAACAACAAACCGTGTAGTGTCTGTTGAACCATCATCTACAACTATTATTTCTTTTTCTAAACCAAAGTCAAGCGAATTTAATTTTTCTAACACATTACCAATTGTTTTTTCTTCATTATATGCAGGAACTATGATAGAAACTTTTTTTGTTTTATACTCTTTTATTAATTTATCAAAAATCTCAAAAAACTTTTTTGCTTGTTTTTCCCAAGTATAATTTTCTTCGACAAGTTTTCTTGCATTATTTGAAATTGTTTTGTATAGTTCTTTATTATTTAACAAACTTATAACTTTTTTAGCAAACTCTTGTGGATCATCAGCAATTAAAATATTTTCATTATCTTTGAGTTCAGGAATACCCTCAGCTGCAATTGATGTTGCAACAGTTGGTATACCTAACGCTGACGCTTCTAAAATCTTGTTTTTTATCCCTGAACCAGAAACTAATGAAGAAATATTGACATCACATCCAACTATATATTCTCTTATATCTTCTACATATCCTGTAATTATAACATCATTATTATTTTTATATTTTAAAACTTCTTTTGGTGGATTAGGACCCACAATAAAAAATTTTAAATTTTTTATTTCTGTTTTTAACAAAGGGAAAACATTTTTTAAAAACCATAAACATCCATCAATATTAGGTTTAAAACTCATTATCCCTCTAAAAATAATTGATGGTCCTTTAATATTAAGTTTCTTTTTAATCTCAAATTTTTCTTCTTCAGTATAAAACTTGAAATGTTTTAAATCAACACCGTTTGGTACAACTTCAATTTTATCTTCATCTATCTTTGCATTTTTAATAAGCCAATCTTTATCTTTTTTTGCAACAACAGTTATTTTGTCAAACCATAAAGGCAATCTCATCTCAAAATTTAAAACTTTCTTAGATTGTTTGCCCCAATAAACTCGCCTTAAAAAATTTTTTTCAACTAAAAAATTTCTATAAAAATTCATACTCATAGAATCATGATAATGAAAAACCTTAGGTATAGGTGAAACAACAAATTTGCTATAATAACCCATTGGGAAAAAATCAAAAAATAAAATATCAAATTTTTCTTTTTCAACAAGCTCTAATATTTTGTTTTTCATATTAATAGAAAAAAATTGTTTCACATTGTACGGCTGTTTTGAAAAAAAAGTATAAAAAACTCTTTTTATAAAACTCTTTGAAGGGACAAATTCTATCAAAAACACTTCAGCACAATATTCTTTAATTTTGTTAAGAAATTTTTTTTCTGGAGGGGAACAAAAACTCAAAAGATGCAACTGATATCGTTTAGAAAATTCTTTTATAAGATAAAATGTTGGAAGTTTAATACCTTCGTTTGGTGGATAAGGAAAAGTTGATGAGATAAATAATAACTTCATATTTGTTTTTTTGAACACAAACTCGTTACAACCAGTATTTGCAGCTAGCTCTTAAGATGTTAAATATATTTTTTGTAAATCTTTTATCGCCTAATCAAAACTTATAACTTTTTAGCTAAAGAAAAACTATCGCTACCACAGCTTACATCTATAAATATTTTGTTCTCAAACCTCTCTTGAGGCAGGTATTTTAACAAACTTTTCTTTGATTGTTCTATTACATACTCGTTTACAACATTCTTAACATAATTTCTCCAATTTATACCGAAAGAAAAAAAATCTTGTATTGTCATAAGACAAGATGTTCTACATTTATTTTTTTATTGGTAAGCACAAATTATTTTTTTGATTGTTTTTCTTCCTGTCCCTTTTGTTCCTCTTGAGCAAAATATTTTTTTCTTATTGTTGTCTCAATTTCTTTTACAACTTCAGGATTGTTTATAAGAAAATTTTTAACTTGTTCTCTTCCCTGCCCTAATTTTTCGTTTTTATATGTATACCAAGAACCAGCTTTCTCTATTAATCCTTCTTCAACAGCAGCGTCTAATACAGCACCTATTCTATCAATACCTTTCTGGAAATAAAATTCATAAGTTGTTTCTTTAAACGGTGGCGCAACTTTATTTTTTGCAACCTTCACTTTTACCCAATAACCTATTGTCTCATCACCAGATTTTATAGAATCGCCTCTTCTCACTTCAAGTCGTAACGAAGCATAAAATTTTAATGCTAGGCCACCTGTTGTTGTTTCAGGTGAACCGTATACAACACCTATTTTTTGTCTTATTTGATTTATAAAAATTATGATTGACTTTGATTTATTTACAGCAGCGGCAAGTTTTCTTAACGCTTGCGACATAAGACGTGCTTGTAGCCCAATTTGTGTTTCACCCATTTCTCCCTCAAGTTCAGCTTTTGGCACTAAGGCTGCTACCGAATCTACAATCACTACATCAACACTGTTACTTCGGACAAGCGTTTCAGCAATTTCAAGTGCTTGCTCGCCATAATCTGGTTGTGAAACATAAAGATTTTCAACATCTACCCCAAGAATTTTTGCGAACCTTGGATCAAAAGCATGTTCAGCATCAATCATTGCAGCAATACCACCTTGTTTTTGAGCCTCAGCTGCTATTGTTAATGCCAATGTTGTTTTACCAGATGCCTCTGGACCAAAGATTTCTATTACTCTTCCTCTTGGTACACCTCCGACACCTATCGCTAAATCTAAAGTTAGCACACCTGTTGGTATAACTTCAACAGCAAGAGTTTTTTTCTCACCTAATTTTATTATAGCTTCTTTACCAAATTCTTTCTCAATTTGTGAAATTGCAAGATTAAGTGCCTTTAATTTTTCTTCTCTTGACATAAAATTTTTGCCCTCCTCTTTGTAATTTTTCAACCTTGTTAATTATCACTTAAACACAATAGCTAAAAAAGTGTTATCCAACAAGAAAATATAAGCCCAATAACCCAGTTGAATTTCTTATCAATTAATTCGAATCGCCTATCTATTGATTCAAACCTTCTATCAATTCCTTCTTCTAACACATCAAACCTGTTATCAATTGTTACTTCAAGATGGTCAATACATTCTGAAAGTATCAAAATATCTGTACTAATCTTCTTAATAGGCCCCTCCCCACCCTCAACTTTACCCTATAAATACAAAACTCTTTCTTCTAATATCTGGAGCATACTTTTTTTCTTTAAGAGATAAAATTTTATACCGCTTTATTTTACTCTTAGCAAAATAGCTATAAATAATGTAAGCCAAGAGAAAACATAATACCTATTACCCAATTAAACTTTTTATCAATCATCTCAAGACCTCTATCAATCGCTTCAAAACGTCCTTCAACACCTACTATTCTTGCTTCTAAAAGTTCAAATCATCTTTCCATTGTTTCTTCTAAACGATCAATATGTTGAGAAAGACTATATACTATACTCAATTCTTTTAACCGCATCTTCTATTCATACAACACATCCTTCTAAATATGAAACCCTTTCTTCTAATGTAAGTGACGTAGACTTTTGCTTCTTGTTTTAAACTTCGTAATTTAAAAATACAATAAATACTAAGAAGAAGTCAACACTTTTAAAAATTTCTCAACTGATTGTTCCCAAGAAAATTTTTTAACCTGTTCAAACCCTTTTTGTATTAATTTTTGTCGCAAATTTTCATCAGATAAAACTTTAATTATACCATCAGCAATACTTTGTGGATCATACGGGTCAACATATATAGCAGCATCACCACACACTTCAGGTAACGAACCTTTATCCGAAACAACTACAGAACAACCACAAGCCATCGCTTCAAGCGGTGGTAAACCAAATCCTTCATGTAAAGTAGCAAAGACAAAACATTTTGCTGCTGAGTAAAGAATATAAAGCTGTGAATTTTGTACATGACCAATGTAAATTATGTTATCGTTTATTGTGAATTTCTTTTCAAATAACCCTGCAACAACTAATTTTACTTTATGTTTCTTTAATACTATTTTTAACGCTTCAATAACACCAGTAAAATTTTTTACTGGATGACTGTGCCCTACAATCAAAATGAAATCAGTTTTAATTCCATACTGTTTTTTAATCGATAAAATTTCATCTTCTTCTGCAGGATGAAAAATTCTTGTGTCAACACCTTCATAAACAACAAAAATTTTTTGTGCTTCAAGTGAAAACATTTTAATTAATTCATCTTTTAAGGTATTAGAAACAGCAATTATTTTTTGACATCTTTTCAGAATTTTTGGTAACAGTTTATAAGTATAAAACTTATATTTAGCAGGAAACATTGGAAACAAAAACGGTACTGTATTATGTATAATAACAATTTGTTTGTTTAAAAACAAACAAGCATCATATTCTGTCAATGCAACTGTTAAATCGTATTTTCTCGCATAAAATGGAAAAACAAACTGTGTCCAAAACATACGGAAATAGTCAGCAAGGAAGTGTTTGAGTAAACGAGGAAGAAAGTGAGAAAGTGAGAAAGTGAAAAGGTGAGAAAGATTTTTATGTTTTGTTTGATTTGGTTTATATACTTTTTTATCTTGTTTTATAAATGGTATTTTTACTTGTTTTATATTTTCTTTTTTTACTTCAGGAAAATGTTTTGGATATAAAGTATAAACATCAAAATCAATATCTAACTTATTCGAATATACATATTTTGCGAATTCGTTAACAAAGTTTATAATAAAAGTATCAAATCCTGAGCCTGCTTTATTTGAAACACGTATTGCATTAAACGCTATTTTCATTTATTCATTAACACTTCTTTATATAATTTTTCATATTCATCTATAATTTTATCCCAATGATACCCTTTAGCAGTAATTTTTGCATTTTCTCCCATCCTCTTTCTTAATTCTTCATTTGTAAGCAAAACTAACATACGATCAGCTAAAGCTTCTATATCACCATAGTTTATTAAAAACCCATTTATCCCGTCTTTAACAAAATCGGGTATTCCACCCACGTTTGTAGCAATTACAGGTTTACCTTGTGTCATTGCTTCTAACAACACTATCCCTTGTAATTCATATTTGCTTGGTAAAACCATAAACTCACATCCTGCAACAATTTCATATTTCTCTTCATTTGGAACAAAACCAATAAACTTTACTCTATTTCCTAAATTAAAATCGTTTACTAACTTTTTAGCATCGTTTAAATAACCTCCGTCAGGACCAACAATAACTAACTCAACATCATTAAACTTTCTAGCAACCAATTCATACGCTTTCAAAAGATCAGCAATTCCCTTTTGTATATGTATCCTACCTAAGTATAAAATATATTTTTTGAGATTATATTTTTTTCTTATTTTCTCTGAATTATAAGCAATAAAACTTTCCTCAGGTATTCCCACGGGAATTTTTTTTATTTTTTCTTCACTTATTCCTCTTTTTATACACCATTCTTTTTCTTCGTCTGCCAAAACTATTATTTTTTTGCATATTTTAAGTTGTTTTACTCCTATAAATTTATCGTATTGTCTTCTTAACCATTTCGATTTAGGACCTTCAATAAGAGCTGAAACACCTATTGGAGTGTTAATGATTGGGAATTTTTTATGGTATTTATAAATTGTCAAACTAAAACACATATGTCCGTATCCCATAACATGAAGTATGTCAGTATCTATTATTTTTGGCATCCAAAACCAAAAATAATAATACTTTCTAAAAAATGGTCTATACCTAAATATCTTTATCCCTTCAACTTCATCGTACTCGGTAAATTTATCATTTGACAAACTAAAAATAGAGGTATGAGCTTTAATATGATATCCTCTTTTAACCAGTCTTTTAGATAATTCAAAAGCATACATTTCTGCTCCACCTATTATTGGATAAAAAAATGGAATAACTATATCTATTTTCATTTCTTAAAATTTTCTTTATTTAAGTTTCAATTTAAAAACAAACTGTCCTGCAAATAATGTTGGCCATAAAGAGTAAAAAAATTTCAGAATTTTCCACCCAGTAGGTATTCGTAAAAAAAAACCATGAAGTTTAGGAATACCTTTATCAGGATCAAAAGAAATAAATTCAATTTTGAAACCAGTTTCTAAAAACATTTTCTTCATCGTCTTTAAAGTGAAAAATCGCAAATGCGTCTTATCTAATAAAGCTATACCATGATCACTCCCAAACAGTCCTTTTTCATAATCAAAGTTGCCAAATAAAAGTTTAAGTCGTATTGACCAATGAGCAACATTAGGAATACAAGCGATCAAACAACCATCATCTTTAAGAAATTTTTTTAAATTTACCAAAACCTTTTGTGGCCATTTTAGATGTTCTAAAACGTTCATACATAATATGTAATCAAAAAATTTTGTTGGCAGTTGTTTTAAAATTTCTTCGTCTTCAACATCACCAACAATAATTTCTTCATAATATGGTCTTGCAAGTTCTGCTGCTTCTTTATCAATTTCTACAGCATACATTTTACAATTCCTTTTTTCCTTTAAAAACTTTCCAATATATCCTGTTGCACAACCTATTTCTAAAATTGTTGAACCAGGTGTAATCAATTGTACTACTTGATAATCTGCCCAAAGCGGACAAATTTTGTCTATATCATAATTTTGGCGATGGTATTTCATAACTATTATAAACAATTTTTAACATTTGTTTAGCACGCGAGTCATATGTATGTTTTTGTAAAACTTCGTTGTAACCATTAAAAGCAATCTCTTCGCGTTCTGATACATGTCTTAAATAGTAATCAATTTTTTCTAACAAGTCTTTTTCGTTTTCATATAATACAAGGTGTTTTTTATCTTCAAAAAGTTCTTCAAGTCCTACCTTAGACTTTAATCTAATTTAATCTAATTTTTGCTGCATCTTAGTAATATATTTTTCACAGACACCGTTATTCCTTTAGGTATATAAAATGGCAGTTTAAACCTAAAATCACCCCAATACGGCGTGTTAGCAAAATCAAAAACTTCAACATCAGCGATCTTCCTTAATGCTTTCTCAAAATATTCAACAACAGACCATTTACGTCTAAGATAAACTAAAAGAATGTTCATTTTCTTTATAATTTCAACCAAAGTCTACATTTTTATTGCCACTGTAATAAAAGCACTTCCGTACATAAAAGAAATTATTCTTTTATCTATAAGAGCTAAAAGTTTTTTAAAACTATCCTTTAAAAAATTACCTGAAATAGGAATTTTAGCTACAAGTTTACAATATTTTATATCAAATCCAACTGTATGTAATATATTGAACATTACCTCTTCATTAAAAACTCTCATATGTTGTGATGCTACAAAAACAGCCCCACAATCAGGACACACTACTTTCTGCAATTTTTCTTTATATGGAACAGTAATTATAAATTTTCCTTGCGGTTTTAAAACTCTTTTTACTTCTTTTAATCCCAAAATTAAATCTTTGTCTAACAAATGTTCCAAAACTTCAGTTGCAAAAATGTAATCAAAAAAGTCATTTTTAAAAGGTAACTCAGTGATGTCAGCTACATAAAAATTAATTTTTTTATTTGAAAACTTTTGTTTTAACATATTTAAACTTTCTTCGTTTAAAGTTGTTGCATAACAATCGTATCCTCTATTATAGAGCATATTAATTAATGTCCCTACACCACAACCAATGTCTAATACTTTTCCTTTTTGTCTAACAAATTTTTTCACATAGTTTAAAAGATTAATGTAAAAGTTTTCATCCAAAAATCTATCTTGTTCTAATTCAAAAACATTCTCATAAATTTGCCACAAATCTTTGATTTTTTGTTTTGTCCAAATAACTTCATGTAATTTCATATCTATCTTTTAAAAACCCTATAAACTTTCCAACTTCAAAAAATTTAATTATTTTGAATAAAAATATTAAAACAAAATAAATAATTGGCATTAAATAAATTAAAAAATTTTTACTCAAAAAATATGAAATTAAAATTACTAAAACGATAGAAACAAAATTTTTAAAAAATTTAAAGTCTTTAACAATAAACAAAACCACAATAGTGTAAACTAACAAGCTAAAAATATAACTTATAGCAGGTGCTTGTGATTTATATTTTGGTATTAACAAAAAACTAAACAAACTAATCAAAACAAAGTGAAGTGTTCCTAGGACCAAAAGAATTTGAGGTTTATTAATTGAATAAAAATATGAAGAAAACAAAATAAGAAATGCTAAAATAAACAAGGTAAAACAAAATATTTGAAGAACAAAGACACTATTAGCATATTGTTGACCAAAAAGGATTAAAATTATCTCTCTTGAGAAAGAAAATAAAACTGTTGAAACAAAACCAAAAATTACAGCAAGAAATCTACTTCCAAACTCTAAAATTTTTTCTTTCAAATGTTTTGTTTCTTGTGATGTAAAATAATAAAGAAATGGTGTTGGCAAAACACCTATAAACATTGTTTCAATCATCTTTGGTATTCTTATACCTGCGCTATAAATACCAACTTCATTTGGATCTTTCAACATTGCACGAAGTAAAACTAAATCTATGCTTGAAATAAAAAGATAACTTATTTGTCCGATAAACATAAAAAAAGCAAATTTTATAACTTCTTTTTCTATTTGAAAAAATTTAGTATCCAAATAAAAATAATTCTTTAACCAAAAAATTATTAAAACTGCAAAAAATAATGCAAATACAAAACTACTATACAATATCGTTTGATAATATTTAGAACCCAAAATTAATAAAAGTACTGCTAAAACATAAGACAAGTTTGAACGGATACCGTCAATAATTGTCCAATCGTTAAACTTTCCTAATCCACGCCAAAAACCTTCAAAAACATTAAAAAATGCTACCAAGATTATAAATGTTAAAAAAATAAATTTTAAATTTTTAATTTCTATAGGTATAATTTTTGGAAAAAATTGAATAATAAAAAATCCAAAAAGAAAAAATATAAAAGACACTACTAAAACACTTAAAAAACTCTGTGTGAACAAAACTTTTTTTTCTACATCATTTTTTTCAGGTATAAATCTTGCAAGTGTTGATTGCCATCCTAAAGAAAGAATTGGTCCTATTGTAGCAATAAGTTGCCATACTAACGAATATTTTCCATACTCAGAAGGACCAAGTAAACGGACAATAAAAATGTTGAGAAGTCCAGTAATACACATAAAAAAGTTTCTTAAAAAAACATATTTTGTTGTTGTAAGAAAAATTTTTCTGTATAAATTTTGCATGTTATTAAACAAACTTAAAAGTTTACCCTACATTTGTATATCATTTTTTTACTTGTAGGGCAAGGCTTTAGCCTTGCGTAATATATTGCAAACCAGAAGGTTTGCCCTACATTTATTGGTTTAAACCAAATACAGCAAAATATTCAATATTACCTTCTTTACCTTTTATCTTTGATTCTTCAGTAACAATTTTTTTATATCCCAAGCTTTCTGCAAAAGAAACAATTTTTTGTACTGCTTCTAACCTATATTTTTCTTCTCTTACAACACCTTTTTTTACACACTTTGGTTCACACTCAAACTGAGGTTTAATCAAAGCTATAACGACATGTGGCGTCTTTTCTATTTTTTTTACTACAGGAAGTATTTTTGTTAAAGATATAAATGAAACATCTATTGTAAAAACATCTATTTTGTCTTCTATTTTTTCTTTATATCCTAACTCAACAAAATATCTAAAATTTACACCTTCAAACAAAACCACCCTTTTGTCAGAACGAAGCTTTGGATGTAGAAGACCTTTACCAACATCACAACAATAAACCTTCTTTGCACCAAATCTTAAAAGACATTCTACAAAACCCCCTGTTGATGACCCTACATCGAAACATACTTTATCTTTTACATCGACAAACCCTGTTTTTAACAAGCCCTCAAGTTTATATCCACCAGCACTAACATATTCATACTGCTGGATTATTTCTATTTTGCTACTTTTATCCACCATTTTTGAAGAATCTTTAACAATTTGTTCATCAACTTTTACTCCAAATTCAGAAATAATTTTTTGTGCTTTTGTGCGAGATTCAACAAATCCTCTTTCTACCAAAAGTTTATCAATTCTTTCTTTCATTGAATAGCAAGTTTCAAAAGTTCAAAAAATTTTTTACCAAAAGCTGGGGTTTCATTTTTGTAACTCAAAGGATGATGAATGGGAAGCACAAACCTTTCAGGATGAGGCATAAGACCAATGATTCTACCTGTTTTATCTGTAATTCCAGCTATATTTAAAACAGAACCATTTGGATTTAATGGATAATCTACATTTGTATTTCCGTCTTTATCACAATATTGAAACAAAATCTGATTGTTGTTTTTTATATCTTCAATAACATCTTTGTCAGCAAAAAATTTTCCTTCAGCATGAGCAACTGGAAGTTGTATAATTTCTGGAAGTTCTTTTAATGGTGAAGGATTGTTTTTGTTAACTTTCAAATAAACCCATCTACATTCAAACTTGCCAGAATCATTATAAGTTAGTGTTGCTTTTTGTAAAAAATCTCTATATGGTAAAAGGCCGAGTTTTACTAAAACTTGAAAACCATTACAAATACCAACAACAAAATTGTTTTTATTACTTATAAACCTTTCAATCTGAGGACACAATCTATAATACATTTCTATTGCAAAAATTTTCCCTGCAGAGATATAATCGCCGAAAGAAAATCCCCCAGGGATAACAAGTAAATTATAATCAAGCAAACTTTTTTCATTTCTTATAAGCTCGTTTATATGCACCAAATCAGTATCAAAACCTACTAAATTCAAAACATTTACTGTCTCCAAATCACAATTTGTCCCACCTACACGTATAACAATTGCTTTTGGTTTTACAAACTTATTTTTTTTGACCATAACTTATATGCTTGTTCAACTGAAATTTTTAAAACTTCTTTATCTTTTTGTTTAACAACTACATATGGTTCATTTTTAGTTTTACCTAAATAGATATAAGGTATATGTTTTTGCTGCATAAGATTGACCAACTCATTAAATTTATTCTCTTCAACTTCTGCAATTATACATGATGTTGGCTCTGAAAATAAAAATTCAACAATATTTTTATTTTTTATTTCTAACTCAGCTCCACACCTATTTGCAAAACAACTTTCTACAACAGTAGTTATCAACCCACCATCAGAAACATCATGTAAAGCTAAAAAATAATCATTGTAGTCGTTAACAAAACTATATATTCTTTTTGCTGTTTCAACATCTAAAGCATAACAAGAATACGACTTTTTAATACATTCGCAAAAAACACTCCCTGCTAAATAAACTTTAAATTTCCCAATAAGTAAAATATAACTCCCTAAAGATTTAAAATACGAAGTTTTAATACCATCTATATCTTCTATAACTCCTAAACCTGAAATTAACAAAGTTGATGGTATTGAAACTTTTTTTTCTCCAAGTAGATAATAGTTGTTTAAACTATCTTTTCCTGAAATAAAAGGTATCTTAAACTTATATGCAACATTTTTTGCTACCTCACATGTTACAAAAAGTTCAGCTAAATTTTTTTTGTTAAGTTCACCCCAGCAAAAATTATCTAACAAAAAAATCTTATTTAATTTTGCCCCAACACAAATTAAATTTCTTATCGCTTCATCAATAACATACTCTGTCATCCTTTCTATGCTTATTTTACCTAAAGAAGGTTTTATTCCACAGCTTATAGCAACAGCTTTTTTAGTATGTTGCAATCCTTTGATATTAAACGGATATATTACTGAAGCATCTTGTGGTGAGTAAAAATCTGACTGTTGGTCTCCACACAGAGGTTTCAGTACTGTATTTGCTTGTACTTCGTGGTCATACTGTCTTATAACCCATTCTTTTGAAGCTACGTTCGGATGAGAAATAATCTTATAAAATATTTCTTCTAAGGGTTGTTTTATCACAACTGACTGTTTTTCTAAATTCTTAGGTGTTAGATTATAAGTCAAACTAAACTTTCTTTTTGGCAAACCGTTGTGTAAAAAATCCATGTCTAACTCACAAACTTTTTCATTGTTATAAAACACCTCAAGTTTTTTTGTGTCGGTCACTTCTCCGATAATTGTTGCTTCCACATCTTCATTTTGACAAAGCTTTAAAAATCTTTCTGCTTTATCTTTATCAGCTATAAGGACCATACGTTCCTGTGACTCAGAAAGCCATATTTCCCATGGTAACAAACCTTTATACTTCAAAGGTACTTTTTCAAGATATACCCTACAACCACATTCTTTTGTAAGTTCACCACAAGCAGAAGATAACCCTCCAGCACCACAATCTGTTATCGCTGTAAACAAATCTAAATCCCTTGCTTTCAAAATCACATCCAACATCATTTTTTCTACTATAGGATCACCGATTTGTACAACAGAAGTTGGCAGCTTATCATGTAACGCATCTGATGAAAAAGTTGCCCCATGGATACCATCACGTCCTGTCCTTCCACCAACAAGAATTATAACTTGTCCTGGGTAAACTCTTTTGTTTATCTTTTCAATAGGAATTATTCCCACACAACCACAATATACTAACGGATTATATACGAAACCATCATCAAAAATTATTGCGCCGTTCACTGTAGGTATACCCATACGATTCCCATAATCCCTTACCCCAGATACAACACCTCTAAAAATTCTTTTTGGATGAAACACACCTTTAGGAAGTTCTTTATCATAATCAAGATTACCGAAACAGAATACATCAGTATTAGCAACAGGTTTCGCTGAAAGACCACAGCCAATTATATCTCTTATCACCCCTCCGATACCAGTTGCTGCACCGCCATACGGTTCTAAAGCAGACGGATGATTGTGTGTTTCAACCTTAAAAGCAACGCCATAATTTTTGTCAAACTTTACAATACCAGCATTGTCTACAAAAACAGATAAACAATCAGGATGGTTTATATTTTTTGTTACCTCAAAAATAGTTTCTTTTAAAACATTTTTATATTTTTTTACTTTTACGACTTTCCCATTTTTTTTAAACTTAAGCTCAACTTCAGCAGTTAATGTTTTATGTTTACAATGTTCCGACCAAGTTTGAGCAATAGTTTCAAGTTCACAATCGGTTGGGTTTCTTTTTTTTGACGAAAAATATTTTTTAATAGCACGCATTTCTTCCAAAGATAAAGCTAACAACCCTTTTTTACTTATCTCAATTAGTTCCTTATCAGTTGCATCTAAAATATTGATGATATTATATAACTTCATAATATTGAATTAATGGATTCATAAAGATTTTTTCAATAATATACTCTACACTTTTTTTGTCAATTTGCGGACTAAAACATACTTGTTTTCCAGAATGCACCACAACTTTTTTTTCAAACCCAAGATATTTTATAGCTTTTTCGACATATATCGCTTCAACATCTAAAACTTGGGGTCTGTACCAAATGTTTACTACAACAACATTTGGTATTTTTTTAAAGAAAAGATACACTTTAAACGAGTCTGATATAGGATCGGCAAGTAACGATTTTGTGATAAAAACTGCTTCTTTTTTATTTATATCTCCTTCCAAAGAATATATCTTTTTTATCTCAACATTATCAATTTTATCAAACCCTAAAGAATGGATTTCTTGCAGTAAAGATGTATATGAAGAAACAACTTTAGGTATAATTTCTACAATACATTTATTTTTCTTACTCATCAAATGTATTTATCCAACAAGTTCATCAAATTTTTCAACATCAATTGCTGGAAGTGACATAAAAGATATACCTGTCAATTTTGCAAGTTCTATAGAAAGTTTTACAATATCTTCAATAGAGTTCAATTCAACTAGGAATGCTAAATCATACTCACCTACTAAAGCATACATAGCATAAATTTTACCATTCAGTTTTTCAACTAATTTGACAACTTTTTTTGTCCGTTCTTTTGATATACTTTTTATTGCATCTGTTGAATATTTACCTAACATTAGAACCTTCATCGATGTCCCTCCCTTTATTTAAACTTTTAACAAATGCTAAAAAATTTTTAATTGAAAGACCAACCTCTTCTTCCAAAATTTCTTTTTTACCAAAAGTAATAAATCTGTCAGGGAAAGCAAAAGGATAAATTTTTACTTGATAATGATTCCTAGCTACAAACTCACTAACTGCAGAAAATAACCCCCCAACAATAGTATTTTCTTCAACAGTAATTAATATATTATGAGAATTACAAACTTTTTTCAATATTTCTTCATCCATAGGTTTTAAAAAACGCATGTTAACAACAGAAAATCTATAATCTGTTGTCTCAAGTATTTCTTTAAGGATATAAATTTTTGGTCCAAGTACTAAAAAACACATTTTGCTTTCTTTATCATCATATATTATTTGTGCCTTTGGTACATCTATTTTTCCAAATTTATCAACATCAATGTTTTTTTCAACAACAAAATCTTTAGGATATCTTATAGCAACTGGTCCATCAATATGGTATATTGCGGTATACAACATATCTTTAAGTTCATTACCATCTTTTGGTACCATTATTGTCATATTAGGAATTAACCTCAAATAAGAAAGGTCAAAACAGCCATGGTGTGTTGGCCCATCTTCACCCACAATACCAGCACGGTCTAAAACAAAAACAACATGTAAGTTTTGTAAAGAAACATCGTGTATAATTTGGTCAAACGCACGTTGTAAAAAAGTTGAATATATAGCACATATTGGAATATAATTCTTTGTTGCCAACCCTGCAGCAAAAGTTACTGCATGTTCTTCTGCAATACCTACATCAAAAAATCTTTCTGGAAAAAGTTTTGAAAATTCTTCAAGGCCACAACCTTCAGTCATCGCTGCTGTAATCCCAACAATACGTCTATCTTTTTCCGCTAAAGAAACTATTGTTTTACTAAAAACCTCAGTAAATGTTAACCTATCGTTTTTCTTCTCAATTTCTCCAGTTAACACATTAAATTTAGCTACACTGTGAAACTTTTCAGGTTTTTCTTCAGCAGGCTTGTACCCTTTGCCTTTTTTTGTCAAGACATGGACCACAACCGGTCCTTTAAAATTTTTTATACTTCTAAACACTTCGCAAAGCGACTTTAAATCATGTCCATCTACAGGACCTACATACGCAAAACCCATTTCTTCAAATAACATACCCGGAAAAAGTAAAAGTTTAAACCGTTTTGCTACACGAAGAATAACATTACCTATATATTTTAACCTTCGTAAGAACTTATCTATTTTTTGTTCAATTTTTTTAAGCAACCCCAAAGTCAACAATCTTACCAACATTTTTGCAACAGCACCAACACTTTTTGAAATAAACATTGTATTATCATTTAGTACAACAATAAAATCATAACCAAGATGTCCCGCATGGTTAAGCCCTTCATAAGCAAGACCACCACTTAAAGAACCATCCCCTATTACTGCAATAACTTTATAATCTTCTTTATTTAACTCACGAGCAACTACTATACCTAACGCTGCTGATACTGCGGTTGATGCATGACCTACATTAAACACATCATACTCAGACTCTTCTCTTCTTGGAAAACCACTTATACCACCATATTGTCTTAACTTGTGAAAAAATTCTTTTCTACCAGTTAAAATTTTATGTGCATAAGTCTGATGACCAACATCCCATACAATTTTGTCTAATGGAGTATTAAAAACATAATGTAATGCAATAGTAAGTTCAACAGTACCAAGACTTGCTGCTAAATGGCCGCCTGTTTTTGAAATAGTTTCAATTATAAAACTTCTTATTTCTTCTGCAAGTTGTTCTAATTCTTCTAAACTAAGTTTTCTTAAATCCTGTGGTGAATTTATTTTGTTAAGGAGTTCCATGTTACTCTGTTAACAATTCTTTCTAACAAAAATTTTAGGTAAAAAGATTGTGGACCAAAGTGTTTATCTAAAAAAAACAAAGTTTCATCTTCTATATCTTTGACAATTTTTTTTAAATTTTCAACATCATACAATTTTGGAAATGTAAGATTTTGTTTATCTTCTCCAGCAGAATAATCAATTATATCATCAGTAATTTGAAACAATAAACCAAAGTTTAAACCTATCTTTGACAATTTATTAATTTTGCCTTTATTTAACCTACAAACAATTGCTGGAATAATAAAACATACCTGGATTAATTTTGAAGTCTTGTTTATTACAAGTTCTTCTAAAAATCTCTTCAAATTTAAAGAAGACTTAGCTGGCATATCCCAACTTTCAATATCCATCAATTGTCCTTTAACTAACCCGCCAAACCCACTTATTTTTGACAACAAATTTATCACTTTAACTTTAATCTCAGGTTCTTCATCCCAGTTAGATAAAACTTCAAATGCTAATGTTAGCAAAGCATCACCTACAAGAACTGCAGATGCTTCACCAAATTTTCTATGAACAGTTAACTTGTTTCTTCGGTAATCAGAATTGTCCATACAAGGAAGGTCATCATGTATAAGAGAGTAGTTATGGATAAGCTCAACAGCAGCTGCTGGATAAAAAAGACAAGTTTTTTTTACTCCTAACATTTTCCCACAAGCAAACATTAACAAAGGTCGAATTCGTTTCCCACCGGGGAATAATGAATAAAAAACAATTTTTTTATATCTTTGTTGTAACTCTTGTAGATAGTTTTCTACCAAAATTTTAAACTTGTCTGAAAACCATTTTGTATCTTTTTCTAACAATTCAGAACAATCCTTCATCTTCTTCCTCGTCTTTTTCAATCTCTTCAATTTCTTCTTTTCCCTCTAACTGATTTTTATACCCTGTTTTTACATCAAAAGGTTGTAAAGTAAAACCTTCTTTTGTCCTTATCACGATTTCAACTTTATGTTTCACTTCTTCAAGTTTTTGGTTACAAAAATTTATCAACTCCATCCCTTCTTGGAACAAACTAATTGTTTCTTCAAGTGGAACATTACCTAATTCAAGTTTGTTAACAATTTCTTCAAGTCGTTGTAAAGCTTGTTCAAAAGTATATTTTTGTTTTTCTTGTTTCTGCATAGTTTTTTTACCTCTTAAATTAAATTTTTTACTTCAGCAATTAATTCTTTATCTGATTTGTACGAAAGAATTTGGTCTACTTTATTTATATCATACCAAAAAACTTCATCAACTTCAACATTTTTTGATTCGCCAATCTTAACAGGTTTCATCAAAAACCAAAAAACTTTTTTATGAACTTTTTGCCCTTGATGAACAAACCAATATTCAACATCTTTAATTTTTTTTATTACAAATGCTTCAACACCTGTTTCTTCTTTTACTTCCCGTATAGCCGCTTCTAAAGCAGATTCATTTTTTTCAATATGTCCTTTTGGGAAAGTGATAACTGTTTCATTCTTTAAATTTTTTGTTTTTATCAACAAAACTTCTTTATTATCGTTAACAACAATACCGCCTGCTGAATATTCAAATTTTACATTGTTTTTCATAAAACTATTTTTTTACAATCATAACTTCTTTTAAACTTTTCTTTTTTACTTTTTGTACATTTTTTAATTCTGTTTCATCAGGATAACCTAAAGAAATTAGACTTACTAATTTATATTCTTTTTTAACACCTAACAGATCTTTAATTTTTTCAGCATAAAACTTTTTATCTCCGGCAACCCAACAGCTACCTATACCAAAATACCATGCGGCAAGCAAAATGTTTTCAGTAGCAGCACAACCGTCCTCAAGATAATATTTTGTATCTTCACAAAAAACTGCTACACAACAATCAGCATCTTTTATAAACTTACCGTAATCTGTAATTTCAGCAATCTGTTTTTTCAACTCTTCATTTTTTATAACCACAAATAACCATGGTTGTTTATTATTTGCCGTTGGAGCTAACCTTGCACAATCAATTATCTCAGTGATAATTTCGTCTGGTATTTCTTTTTTTATGTATTGTCTGATACTTCTTCTTGTTTTAATCATTTTAAGTCCCTCCATTGTTTCACCTCCACCTAATTTTTAATTACTATATTTAAACCTTTTAATTTTGTAATCCTTTCCATCAATAATAACCTCTATTGGCCCGTCTATATCAGTACGAAAAATTTTTACACCATAATCTTCGTAACGTCTTAGTATTCTATAATGAGGATGTCCGAACCTGTTATTTCTCCCACAAGAAATTATTGCTACTTCTGGTTTTACAAGTTTTATAAACTCGTATGTTGAAGAAGTTGCGGATCCATGATGTGGCACTTTAAGTATGTTTGAACTTATTTCTTTTCGCCTGTTTTTATATTTTTTAACAATAACTTTCTCTGCATTTGCTTCTATATCCCCAGTAAACAAAACAGATATTTTTTTATACCTAATCCTTAAAACAACAGAATTATCGTTTGGTGTGTCAAAAACAAAATTTTTCGGTGGATAAAGAATTTTTATCTCTACTTGTGGATCAAGATTTATATAAGTTTCACCTCGTGCTAAATAATACTTTATCTTTTTTTTGTTAACAATTTCAAGAAGTTCAAAATATACTAATGAAGGATAAGGAAAACCAGGATCATAAAATTTTTCTACTTTCATATTTGACAAAATGTATATCATCCCACCGATATGGTCTTTATGTGGATGCGATATTAATGCAACATTTATTTTATTAATTTTTAGTTGATCTTTAATAAAAGAACATACATCTTTACCATAATCATGAAACTCATCTCGGTCGCCTGCGTCAACAAGCATTGTATAGTTATTCGGTGTTATTATAAAAGCAGCATCACCTTGACCAACATCAATAAAATATACCTTTAATAGAGAAGAAAAACAAAAGGTAAGAAAAAAGAGAAGAATAAATAAGACAAACTTTATAATTTTTGACATTTCATTTCTTTCTTTTTAATAGTTTTTCTTGCAACTTTTTTATTTTTAACTTCATCTTATTTGTTTCCTCTTCATCAGGATTAATTTCTATTATTAACCATAACCCTTCATATATTTTAAAATTAAACATTTCTTTTGGTAAATACATAATACCGTCTCTATCAACTAAATTTACAACTAAAATTTTTCCATCTTCGATTCTGTCAATTACTCCGTAAACCTTCATTTTTTATTACCTTCTTCACCAAACAATAACAACTGATCTTTTTCTTTTATTCTCTCAATTACATCTAAAAGTTGTATTATATCTGTGATTTCAAAATCAGCACCTGAGTTTTGTGTGTTAAACTCATCTCCGTATCGTGCAAAAACTGTCCAAATACCTAACTGTTTTGCACCAACAATATCGCGTTCAGCCCAATCACCAATCATAAGTGTTTCCTTAGGCTGTGTTCCTAACCGTTCAAGCGCCATCATAAATGGTTTAGGAGAAGGTTTTCGTTCACCTGTATCTTCAAATGTGAGGACAAATTCAAAATAATGTTGTAAATTTAATGAAACTATCCTCATCCATACTGGGAGTTTTGGTGCATCAGAAACAATACACATTTTTATACCACGTTTCATAAGTTCTGTCAATGTAAGATGAACATGTGGATAAGTACATAAATTTGCTTCTTTTGCTCTGCGATAGCCAATAATCCCAGCAGCAAGTATACGATAATCAATATAACCAAACTCTTGTAACAAAACTTTATCAAAAATTTGTTGGTCTTCAATCCCCTCTTTCCAATAGGTGCTATAAATTTTATCAATCAACTCTTGTTTAGGCATCTGTAAACCAGCATCAATCATTGCGTCAGCTGCAGCGTCAACTGCAGCGCGTTTCATCTTCATAAAATCCATAAGTGTGTTATCTAAATCAAATATCACCGCTTTTATCATAATACAACCTCCTAGTAGAAAAGTTTATGAACTGACTTCTTTAGAGATTTCTTTTGCACGAGATACTGCTTTTTTTATTGCATTATAAAATATTTTTTCTAGGTTGTAAAATTTAAAAGTTTTTATTGCTTGTTCAGTAGTACCTTTTTTTGAAGTAACAGCAACTCTTAACTCTTCAGCAGAAAGTTTTTCTTCAGTTAACATTTTTGCTGCACCTAATATTGTAAAGTTAACTAATTCAGGTACAATTTTTTTATTCAATCCTAATTTTAAAGCAATTTTTTGTATTATCTCTGAAATATAGAAAATATATGCTGGCCCTGACCCTGAAAGAGCCGTAATTAAATCCATAAATTCTTCTTTAACTTCAACAACAACTCCTTTTTTAGAAAAAATTTTTTTCACAAATTCATATTTTTCTTTACTACAGAACTTGTTTTTACATATCGCAGAAACACCACAGGAAACTTTTATTGGCAAATTTGGCATAACTCTTATAACAGCAACATTTTTTAAATTTTTGTTAAAAAACTCAAGTTTCACGCCAGCAGCAATAGATACTACAATTTTTGTATTATCTATAAAATCTTTTATTTCTTCAACAACTTGTTTCATCTGTTGTGGTTTCACTGCAAAAATTATTATGTCAGAATTTAAAACAACATCTTTGTTAGAAGAACATATGTTTACCTTATACAACTTTTTAATCTCAGCCAACTTTTTTAAATCAATATCAAAACAAAAAACATTTTCTTTACAAACTGTTGATACAACTGCGTCAACCAAAATTTTACCCATGTTCCCACATCCTATTATTCCAACTTTATATTTCATCTTGGCTACCCCATTTAACTAAATAACAAACTCCCAATTCTTAACATATTTGATCCTTCCTCCAACGCTATTTTATAATCATTACTCATACCCATTGACAAAATGTTAAAACCAGTAATTTTTTGTTGCAAAAATTTAAACACTTCATACGCCTGTTTAAAATAAGGTCTTGTTTTAGCTGGATCATCAAAATATGGAGCCATTGTCATTAATCCTACAAGTTTAATATTTGTCAAATTTAAAGAATTCAGTTCTTCTACAAACTTAAATATCTCTTCTTTTGGTATACCAAACTTTGTCTCTTCTTCAGAAACTTTAAGCTCAATTAAACAATTTTGAGATTTATTTATTTTTTTTGCTTCAAAATCAATCTTCTTAGCAAGTTCTATAGAATCAACAGATTGTATTAACTCACATATAGGGACAACTTTTTTAACTTTATTTTTTTGTAGATGACCTATAAAATGCCAGTTAAAATTTTTGTTAACCCCATCTTTCTCTAAATAGTGATATTTATAAACCAAATCTTGTGCATAGTTTTCAGCGATATCTGTGACACCAATCTCAGCTAGCTTTTTTATAACTTCAATATCTTTAATATATTTCGTAACAACTACAATTTTAACATCTTTTGAAAATTTTTCAACCTCTTGTTTAAGTTTCTCAAAATTTTTTTGTATTCGATTAACATCAAGTGTCATAATTCTTTTATGAATATAAATTTTTAAGGCTAAATTCAATAAACGCACTTGACAATAAAGAATAATTTTTGTATTATTAAAAACTTAAAGCCGAAGTGGTGGAATTGGCAGACACGCTGGTCTCAAAAACCAGTGGCCTTTGACGGCCGTGAGGGTTCGACTCCCTCCTTCGGCACTTCTTTCTGCTCTTCCTTTTCCTTACCAAACCCAATTTTAAAAAGTCATAATTTTTATCTCATTTCTTTTAAAAACCAACTTTTCTCAAAAGATAAGATAAAATACTTATATTGATAGGTTTTTTAAAAAGTTTTATTTTGCGCCCGGCGCGACTCGAACGCGCAACCTGCTGGTTCGTAGCCAGACGCTCTATCCAATTGAGCTACGGGCGCATCTCTTTCATTAGAAGCTTAATTTTTTTGTTTATTCCTTGTGAATACCCACCTATTTCACCTGAAGATTTTATAACTCTATGGCAAGGTATTAAGACAGGCAAAGGATTCTCTTTTAATGCTTTACCAACAGCACGGTATGCTTTTGGATAACCAATTTTTTCTGCAACCCATTTATATGTTCTTACTTCTCCTTTTGGTATTTTTAAAACTTCTAACCACACTTTTTTATAAAATAAAGGATAATTTTTAACTTTTAAAAAATTTTGTTTCCCTAAAAAAAACAAAAGTTTTTTATCTATATGAGTCATTTTTATTTTACTATTTTTGTCCCTTCTTTTCTAATATTGTTTGTGATAAAAACTTCTTTTACTTTTGCTGATAAAAAAAGTGTCTTGATTGACTGTAATTTTGGTATCATACCCTCTGAAACAGTTTTTTGTTCTATTAATTTATCAATTTCTTTAACACTAAGATATTTTATAACTTTATTTTTACAATCAAAAACACCCTCTACATCTGACAAAAATACAATTTTGTCAGGTTTAAACTTAACCGCTATTAAAGAAACAACATCGTCAGCATTTATGTTTACAACAACTAATTTTTTTTTATCCTTTGCTAAACCAATTGAAGATAACAAAACAATATATCCATTTTTTAACAACAAATCTAACACTGCGAAATTTATCTGTTTTGCTTCTCTTCCAACAAAACCCAAATTTTTGTCAATTTGTGTAACAAGTAATTTATTATCAACACAAGACAATCCAACTGTTTTTATAATACCCTGCTCAATAAACTTCCAAACCAGAAACTTGTTTATTAAACCACAAAGAACACTTACAACAATTTCTAAAGTTTGTTCATCAGTATATCTTAAACCATTAACAAAAGTTGGCTGTATTGAAAGTTTCTGCATCCACAAAGAAATCTGTTTACCACCACCATGAACAATTAAAATCTTATCTTTATTATATCTTTCTTTTATAAATTTAACGAAATCATCAAGTTGTTTTTCATTGTCAATAACTTTACCACTAAGTTTTATTAATAATTTCATAATTTTAGATACAAAAAAACAAGACAAAAATCTATAGTTGTAAATTACAATTTACATATAGATAACAGTTCCGTGCAAAGTTTTCTTTATATTTTTCAACTTCAAGTTTCTAACAATTATCGATACATTTCCATGTTCAACAGTTGTATATACAGGAATTCCAATTTTTTTTATCTCAGTAAGGTATTTATCAGTAGAGACAACCAAAAATTTTGGTTTAAAAGATAGTCCCTCCTTTACTTCTAACAGATCTTCTTTATACTTTCCATGTCTTGGAAATTGAAAAAATAGTGTGTTTTTACACATTTTTCTTACTAAGTATTTTAAAGGAATATCATTGGTAAGAAATATTACGGAATCTTTATATTTTATTTTCACAAAAACTGAATTATCATCATAAAAAGTTTCTTCATCATAGGAAAAATCTACTATGTTTGGTTCAAAAACAATTTCTGTGTCAGAAAACTTCAATGTTTTTACTTTATCTATGAAACATAATTTGATATTCTTTTGTCTAATTTTATCAACCAATTTCTGATATTCAAGATTGTGAGGATGGATAATTTCGTTTAAAAAAATATTTTCAATTTTAAAATTATTAATTAAAAATTCCGTCCCTCCATAATGTGGATAATGTGGATGTGTAATTAATAAGTAATGTATTGTAAAAATACCCTTTTCTCTCAAATAAGGTGATATTTTATACATTGCAGTTTTAGTTGAATCACCTGTATCAATCAAAATGTTTTTATTTGCTGTTTGAACCAAAACACAATCACCTAAACCAACATCTAAAAATGTTATTTTTAATCTTTTTTTAAAACGAAAATTAATAAAAAGAACACATATAGCCACTATCACAATAAATACAAAACTTTTATATTTACCTTTCTTCAGTAAAATAGGAACAAAGATAGTAATTACAAAGAAATAAATAACTATACTCAACATAAAAGGTTTAGCGACATTTATTACACAATACGGTATTTGCGAAAAAAATTTCACTAAACTTATATAAATAAAAGTTATCAATTCTATCGTTTCCCATAAAATAATATTCAACTTTGTTAAAAAACTCGTTATATAACCAAACATGCACAACCATAATAAAATAGTCGTTATAGGTATAACAAAAATGTTGCTTAAAAAACTAATTATTGAAAATTTATTAAAATAATACGCAACAACTGGAAGTGTTACAATTTGTGCCGAAGTTGTAACTAAAAAAAGTTTAACTATAAAACTCAAAATAGGATGAGTTTTTTCAATGAAATTTTTTAAAGAAGAATAAAATGAAGGATAAAAATATATAATACCAAAGCATGCAATAAACGACAATTGAAATGAAACACTAAATAAATTTGTTGGATTTACCAACAAAATTACAAATGCAGCAATAATTAATGACCGGATAGGCTGTTGTTTTCTATGCAGTAGTTCTGCTATACAAAATGATAAAATAATCATTGTTGACCTTACAACTGGCGGTGAACATCCTGTAAGAAACATAAAAAATAAAATTAACAAAGAAACAAAAATTATTCTTATCCTTTTGTCAAAAATAAAAAATTTTAAAATAAAATACCAAAAAGTATAAATAAGACCTACATGAAGACCACTTACTACCAAAACATGAGCAACTCCAGCATCTTGAAAGTATTTAAGAATTTCATCTAATTCAACATCTTTATACCCTAAAGTCAACCTTAAAATAATACCACTATAAGGTTGATTCAAATTTGTATTTACTAATTCAACAAGTTTTTCTTTCAAACTATTTATTGTAAATAACAGCCAATTAATAAGTTTGTATACAAAACTTTTGTTCTTATCTATTCTCAAAACTTCTTCTACATATCCGTACTTGCTAACGTTAAAGGAACTATATAAATAAAACTCTTGTTTGTTTCTAAACGATATGTCTTTTAGAACTGTCTTCAGAAGGACAAAATCTCCAATTTTTAATTCCTCATAAATATCGTTGGGAATAAAAAAGAAAAATTTGTCTTTACCAGATGTAAGAATTATATAACTGTTAGCTTTAGTTTGTTGTTTCCAGAATATTTTTCCGTATATTTCTTTTATTTTATTTTGCGATGTGTATCTACAAAATGAAAAAAATATGATATGGTAAATTATTATGAAGCAAAAATAGATAAGAAAAATGAAGTAAACCAAATAATATAATAGAAAAGAAAAAATTTTATTCCAACTGGTAACAATTTTCACCAATCAGATGTTTTAATTCTGACAAAACCTTGCTTGAAGGAAGAATTTTATATTCCGTTTCAATCGTCACTTCGTCAAAATTTTGTGTTATGACTCTAAAATAAACTTTCGTATTACCAGGATATTTTTCTATAATTTTTTTCAACTTGTTAATATACTCATCATCTACACCAACATTTGAAATTGTTATATAAATTTTTGACTTGTTTTTATATATCTGTTCTTTTATTTTTTCAAACAGGTCTATCTTTTCAGCAATTATATATTTTCTTTCTTCTTCTTGGATATCAAGTTTTCCTTCAACATATACTACACTCCCTTTATGTATTACTGATTTAACTTCTTCGTATAACTTACTAAATACAATAACTTCTATTTCTCCGGTTAAGTCTTCTAAAACAAACCTTACAAACGGTTGTTTGTTATGACTTAAAAACTTTTTTATTGAAGAAATCATACCCACAACTTTTACTTTTTCCAACTGGTTAGGCAGCTCAATTATTGTACCGGTAGCAATACCTTTTATTTCGTTTAAATGTTTTTCTAAAGGATGCCCTGACCAATATATCTCAGTAAGTTGGTGCTCATAAAAAAGTATCTCTTGTTCAGTAAATTTATCTGAAAACCCTTGTTCTTCAGAAGTTGAAAACAACATTTGTTGATGTACTCCCTTAGTTTTTTTCTGTTCTATCATATTTAAAAACATTTTTCTTACTTTACATTTTTCTTCAAGTGTCAATCTATCTTTATATAAAGAATCCATCGCACCTGATAAAATAAGTGCTTCTAAGACACGTTTGTTAACTTCTTTGTTGTCAATAAAACGAATAAAATCTTCAAAAGATTTTATTGTTCCTATTCTTTTTCTCAACCCAACGATAAACTCAGCTGCTGCTTCACCAACATTTTTTATTCCTAACAACCCATAACGTATACTTTTATCAGTTTCTTTTGTAAAATATACATCTGAATAATTTACATCTGGTGGCAAAAGTTTAAAATTCATCTTTTCTACTTCCAATAAGAATCTTCTAAAATCTGTTTCATCTTTACTTTGTGATTTGATTCTTGCTCCTGAACGTATCTCTGCGTTTAACAAAGAAACCATATATTCAGCTGGATAATGTGCTTTTAGGTATGCACATCTGTATGAAGTTACAGCGTAAGCAGCAGCATGTGATTTGTTAAACCCATATTCACCAAAATTCAGTATTTGTTTAAAAATTTTCTTTGCAACAGACGAACTCACACCATTTTTCTTAGCACCGGACATAAACTTTTCTTCCATTTTCTCAATTTTTTCAACAACTTTTTTTGCAACTGCCGAACGTAGTTCATCTGCTTCTTCAGGTGTAAAACCAGCAAGAACCTGCGCTATTTTCATCACTTGTTCTTGGTATACAATTACCCCATATGTTTCTTTCAAAATATCCTCTAATAGTGGATGATCATAAACAATTTCTTTCTTTTTATGTTTTCGTTCTACAAACTCGTTTACCATACCGCTACGTATAGGCCCTGGCCTGTATAACGCTATACATGCTATAATATCTTCAAAAACCGTTGGCTTTAGTTTTCTTAACAAATCTTGCATCCCTAAGGATTCTAACTGAAAAACACCTGTTGTTTCTCCTTCTTGTAAAAGTTTAAATGTTTTTTTATCATCTAAAGGAATTTCGTTTATATTAATTTTAACACCATGATATTGTTCAATTAACTTAACTGTTTCTTCAATAACAGAAAGTGTTTTCAACCCTAAAAAATCAACTTTAAGCAAACCTAATTCCAAAAGTATCTCATCATAATATTGAGTTGTAACGGGATCTTCTTTTGATCTTCTAAACAATGCAGTATGTTCAGTAATATCTCCACTTGAAATTATCACACCAGATGCATGTATACCGGTATGTCTTGGCCTACCAACAATATCTTTTGCATAATCTAAAATTTTTTTTACATTCTCATCCTTTTCATAAAGTTCTTTGATTTCTTCAACTTGTGATATAGCTTCTTCTACACTCATATCAGGCGAGGGAATAAGCTTTGATATCTTATCAGCTAAACTCACAGGTAAACCTAATACACGTGCTACATCACGTACAGTATTTTTTATCTTCATTGTACTAAAAGTAATAATTTGTACAACATTTTTTTCTCCATATTTATTTTTTGCATATTCTATTATTTTGTCTCTACCATAATCTACAAAATCAATATCTAAATCAGGCAATTCTTTTCTTGCAAGGTTTAAGAAACGTTCAAATAATAGCCCGTATTTAACAGGATCAACATCTGTTATATTTAAACAATAACTTACAAGAGACCCCACTCCTGACCCACGACCCGGCCCCACCATAATATTATTTTGTCGTGCATAGTTAACAAAATCTTGTACTATCAAAAAATATGCAGAGAAACCTTTTTGTTTAATTATTTCAAGTTCATGCTGTAAACGTTGTGTATACTCTATACTAATATGTTCAAACCTTCTTTTAAGTCCTTCATAACAAAGTTTTTCTAACATACTGTCAGCTGTTTCTCCTTCAGGTAAATCAAATTTTGGTAAATACAATTTATTAAATTCCAACAACACATTACATTGATGAGCAATTTCAACAGTGTTCTTTATTGCTTCAGGACAATCTTTAAAAATTTGTATCATTTGTTGTGGAGATTTAAAATAAAACTCTTCTGTTTCAAATCTTAACCTGTTAGGATCGTTTAAAGTTGTCCTTGTACCTATACATAATAAAATCTCATGTAGTTTCGCATCTTCTTTTCTTACATAATGAACATCGTTTGTAGCAACAACTTTTAAATCAAACTTTTTTGCTATTTCATAAAGTTTGGGCAAAACTTTCTTTTGTTCCTCTAAATTGTTATCCATAAGT
>Ga0197143_1000526_pt1 | contig 40368 bp, 21 predicted proteins | sample GBS70_MetaG_FD_148603 | JGI IMG/M metagenome (GOLD analysis project Ga0197143, IMG submission 148603) | Sediment microbial communities from Great Boiling Springs, Gerlach, Nevada, United States - GBS 70_MetaG | ecosystem: Environmental > Aquatic > Thermal springs > Hot (42-90C) > Sediment... | reverse complement strand
TTAAAACTTTTGTATTATTTTGTAGCACTACTGGATATTTTTCTTTGGCTAAAACAATTTGTCTTATTTCTTCAAGTAATATATCTTTTGATAGATTAAAATTTATAAATCCTGGCGGTGAATATTCCATTTCTGAAAATAAATATGAACCAAACTGTTTTATACACAAATTTTTTATCTGTTCAAAAATAACTTGTGGTTCAATATTATACTTTTTTGATACAACAATGGGTATATTTGTAGCAAGATCAAAATTAATCTCTTGAGGCGGTTCTTTAATATCAAACTCTTCTTGCCAACCTAAAATTGTAAGCATCTCATTTAAAACTTTTTTAACTTTTTCTTTCATGAGCCATTTTGGCTTGTAGTATAAAAATATTTGCAATTATAAAACCATGTAGATAAATCTTTTTTTTCAATAATTTATTTAAATAACGGTTCCCTACAGTATGGACAAAACCTCTCTCCTTTTATAACCTCGGCTCCACAATTAGGACAAGTAATATATTCTTCCTGTTGTAGTTCTGTAGTTTCTGTCTTTTGTGGTTTTACTTTTTTTGGTTTCTCTTGCACTTGTTGAGATACTGTTTGCATTGTTGTTTGTTGTTGTAATTCTTGTTTTACAACTTCTTGTTTAGGTTGAACTTTAGGCTTATCTTCTTTTACAACTTTTTTTGTTTCTTCTTTTTTTTCTTGTTGTTTTTTTAATTCTTCTTTTATAAAATCTGGTGGTTCATCAAGGGAAGGGACTAACTTTGTTGCTTCTATGATTTCTACTACTTGTTGAGAAATTTTTTCCTGTCCCTGTGGAATATACTGTTCCGGCACATATTCTTTTTTTTGTTTACTTACTACTTCTACTGGTTTTTTAACAACAGGTGTTGAAGTTAAAACTTCGTATTTTACCCAACCACATACACCACTCGGTGTTTCAATAAAACTCCAAGTATCTTCTGTTTTTAATACTTTAACTTCTGTTCCTTTTCTTAACGAACCTAAAAGTGGTGAATTATCTGAAGCCTCTTTTCGTACATATGTGATCTTTGGTTTTATATACATAATTTCAACTTTTTGTGTTCTTAAAATTTTTTGTTGAACAAACATTAAGATCTTCTCTCTTAATTCTTTATTGTTAATATATGCTGAAACAAAATAGGTAATTGCTATTATTATAAAATAAGAGAATACTTTTTTCATAAACACATCTATCCCCCATTCTTAGATTTTTTTACGAAAAAATTTCTATCAACAAAATAATTATACCAATCCCAGCAGCAATATAAATTAAAGTATTCCTTAAAGATGCTGGTATCTTAACAATAAAAATAGCATAAAGTACATATATTAGATATAAAAAATAAAGAAAATATACAACATTTAAAATTTTGCGTTTCATTTCATGTAAGTAAAAGTTCCAATAAGTTTTTTATTATCTACAGTTATGATTTTATATATATATGTTCCTAAAGAAAAATTTTTTAATTTTTCTTTGTTTATAGAAAACGGAGCTGAGTTTATTTCATAACAGATTTTACCTTTTAAGTTATAAATTATAACTTTTTTTATTTTTATATTCCCGTTATCAGTAAAATCTATTTCTTCGTTTTTTTCATCATTGTTTATTGTTAATACAATTTTTGGTTTAATTTGCGAATAATAATTGTTTGCTATTTTTATATTTACTTTTTTCTCAACTTTGTTATTTGAAATATCTTCTACAAGTATTTTTAACTCATAATCCCCATCTTCATATTTTGTGGTATCTAAAACATATTCATCTATAACTTGACTTGATGAAAATTCTAAATTTTCATTTAGATAAATATCAATTTTTTTTATCTGTGTTGAACAATAAACAGTAAATGTTATTTTTTGTTGTCCTCTTATAATAGAATTATTTTTTGGTTGAGTAATAGATAAAAAAATAGGTGGCAAAGAAACAAAATCATAACCATCTAATGTAAAATATGCTGCTAAAAAAACTAAAGGAGCATTCCAATTTATTGCAACTTCGTTTGTAGAATAAGCTGCCTCCTCATCTAAATAACATTTTGCAGGTGGTGGAGAATAAGTCTGGATGTACTGCCTCATTACTTCGTCATTACCTCTACTGTTAGGTCCTCCTACTAAAAATCCTGGTAGTGCTCTACCTATTGCTACAGAAGGTCTATGATGAATATTTTTTGGACTTTTAGACCCCATCCCTGTAACAAAACAATATCCGACTGCATTCCTACCTAATATATAATGTAGTTGTTCTAATGCAGCAATTTTATATTTTTCATCTTTTGTTATCTCATATGCAAAAATTAAATCAATAGCATAGTTTAAAACAACACTATTTGATCCCCAATAATATTCGGTATTTCGTAAAACAACTTTGTAAAAATTTGAGTTAATTCTTTGTATTAAATTATCTGCATAAGAAATTATATCATTTTTTATAGTTTGTTTCAAAGTTTCATCTGCGTTTTCAGCAAAATAGTATGAATATACTGCTAAGTTTTTAAGATTATTCCATGAAGTTGGCGAGTTTATTCTTATATAGTTATTTATGAAATATTCATTATATTTTTGTTTTGAAGTAGAAGCAAAAAGTTCTGCAGCTGCCCACAATCGTTCATCCGTATCGTTTGAATCTCCATATTCACCTGTTGAAACTCCAGCAGGATTCCTAAATCCGCCAGAAGGAACAATTGTAGGATTGTTTTCTAAAAACTCCCAAGCTTTTTCTGCTTTTGTTATACATTCTTGTGCAAAATTTAAATCGTATTCTTTAAAAGCTCTGTATGCTGCTGCTAACATGCCTATAAAATTTCCAGTAGCTGCTGTAGTAGGAGTGGAGGATGAAATATTTAAAGATAAATCTATTATATACCTTTCAGAATAATCTTGTTCAGGCAGAATATTCATTGGTTCAAAATTTTTTGCTGTAAGTTTGTGGTAAACACCACCTGTTTGCTCATCTTGCATCGCAAAGATCCATTTTATACCATATCTTATCTCATCTAAAATATCTGGTATATTGTTATAACTTTCCCCATAAGGAAGAGCTAACTGATTATCTTTGAATTTTTCTTTATTAAGAAAATAAATATGCAATAAAGTACCCACTGAAACACCTAAGTTTACAATGTATTTGCCGTAATCTCCTGCATCATGCCATCCTCCAACAGCATCAACTATTTTGTTTTTACCACTTAAAAATAATTTACCATCATCTAAATGACAAGCTTTATGTGAAAATTCTTGTTCAGATAAATCTATACCGCATCTTTGGAATAAAAATCCACGCATTAATTTATAATATAGGTCAAAGTAAACATCGTCTGAAATTTTAAAATTATAAGATTGTCCAAAAGAAGAAATATAAATACAATATTCACCAGGTTCTACAACAGATGAAAAATCTCCTTCCCATACATAATCACCAGAAGAGTTATCATATCCTAGATAAGTAAAAGTACCTCTGTAGACTTCATTACCGGAGTGGACATCTTTTATTATAAACTCACCACAGGTTTGTGTCGTAACAAAAAATATTTTTGGATAAGATGGTAAATATCCTATTTGGTTTATTTTAATAAATTCTGTAGTATTTTGTGCAATAAGATATATATTTGCTGCTAATATTAAAAAAATTATTTCACCTCTAATTTTGCCATACATTGATTATTTTCATCAACTCTTTCGTTAGGAAGTTTGTAAGTTTTTACTTTTATCTCTTTTATTTTGTCTTCAGCAGTGTAATTGTAAGAAAATTTAACATATTTTACCGCTTTAATTTCTATTTCTTTCTTTTCTATTTCTTTGTCATCTTCTAATAGTGCAACTACTATTTTTTCAACTGGTTTTCTTGCATCATGAATTATAACTTGGTCTGAAAAAATGTTTCCTTTGATATCTATTGCTCTGACATTTATAAACTTTGCAGCGTTAAGATTAACAACTTTAGCTACAATAGTTACTTGCTGATTTTTTGGTATATAACTTATTCTTTGATTGTCTTTATAAACTTTAATTTCTTGAACTTCTATATCAGGTTCGTAGATAGGTTCATAATGACCTTTATAAAACTCAACATCGTCAATTGAAATTTCTCCTTTTAAATCAGATGTTAATGCAATAAACTCAACTGCTTGTATTTTATCTAAATCTAAAACTTCGTTTGCACGACCATTATTAGTCGTTGCCCATGCAGGTATCTTAAATTTTGTAAAAGGAACTACAAAGTGGTTCCACCCAGGTCTTACATATACTGTATACCCCCAATACTCGACACCTTCCTGTTTAGGACCTTTAAAATCATTAAAATCATTTAATTGTATTCTTATCATATTACCTACAGCATCTTTACCTATCTCAGGCATTGCTTCTCTTCCATAAATCCATACAGAAACTCCACTAAAGTCTCTACAATCATAATATCCTGGCCGTGGTGCTATCTGAAAACCTGTCCCAGCATAGGCAAACGGTCCTGAAGGAGAATCTTTTGGCACTCTTGAAGGATTAAATTTTGTAAAATCCCACATAAACAAAACTGAACCAGGTTTGTAAGAGTTAGGCCGAGAGTTTTTATAATCAAACAAAGCGGGTCCTCCTTCACCTTTCATATCCATCCCGTTTACTACAGAACCACCAGCATCGCCATATGCACCAAGCCAACCTCCACCTAGGTCTGTAACTCTGTTTCTAACATCGTTTATCTCACAATCACATATTAAAATTTTTTCTTTTAGTCCAACACCTGAAGTATCATTATAAAAAGCTTCGTATAAATTTTGTTGAACTTTTGTCATGCTACGCCATGGTTCATCTTCTATTTTATATTGTACTAATACCACTGGGTCTTCAGAAGAAACTTTTGCTTTTATTGTTAATCCAGCAGTTAAACAAGAAGCATTCTCAGAAGGTTCTATTATTTCAACTTTTTGTTTTTTTTGTATCTGCTGTTTAGAAGAAAGATATTTTGCAACAAAAACCCAGCCAGGGTTGTAATCTACAGCATATTCATTTGAAGCATAGGCATTCCATTCATCAATATAGCTTTTAAGTAAAGGATAGTTGTTATCTTTATTCTTAGGTATGTCAGGATAAATATCATCACCTCGTGTTGTTAATACACAAGGATATCTCATGAAAGGATGTGGGGTTAACTCTCTATAGTCTCCGGCTGGTTTTATATTATCAATAGGACTTACTTGAACAGGTTTTGTATAATCAGCACCATCTCTGTTAGGACCACCAACAACTAAACCTGGAATCATAATTCCTGTAGGTTGAACATATCTATGATGTGTTTTAAAAGGATAGTTCCATCCTATACCAGTAACAAAACTTTTATTAACAGCGTTTCTTCCCAAAAGATAATGCATTTGTTCTTCAACAATTTCTAAAAACTGTTTATTTTTTGTAAGTTCATAAAGCATGATTAAGTTTATGCTATGAGATGCAATGACTCTGTTTGATGCCCATACAAATTCGTTATCTTCAGGCCATTGGTGGTCTGGTTTTGTAGGATGGTATGGTTTAAATTTATACCCACCTAATAAGACTATCTTGTATCTGTTGGCGTATTTTTTTCCACCTTGGGGATGGTTTTCTGGATATACATATTCGGATTTGTAGATTTTCAGTATTCTGTCACCGTATTCCTTCAATTTTTCTTCAATAAACTTTTTTGCTTCTTCTTGCTCATTGGTAAGATTTTTTTTGTCAAGTAATGTTTCATAATAGGTAAACATACCTATGGTATGAACATCAGCCCAGTCAAAAGCACTTATTGTAGCACGTGGCGCACCTAATTCTGTTTTCCAATTGTTTTCATCTGAATATTTAGATAAAACATAATCTTCATATTCTTTTTCACCTGTAGTTCGGTATAATTCAGCTGCAGCAAAAAATCTTTCATCAACATCACCAGCCTTGCTGACATAAGGACCTGTCTGCATATTTTCTGGTTGTTGTCCTATATCTCCGCCGATCCATTTAGGATCATTTTCTTTTTTAGTTTTTAACCAATCCCATGCTCTTTTTGCTGCTTGAAGATAAATTTTTGCTGTCTCAGGATAAAATTTAGCATAAACTCTTGCTGCTCTTGCCATAACACCAGCAAATAAACCAGCATCTGTAGTTGTGATACCTGCGACATATCTTGGAAGACCTTCTTGATCTGGTGGGACAAACTCGCCAAAATCAAATGTGGAAACTTTATGATAGACAGCTCCTGCTTCTTTTTTGTCTTTATATATTCCTATAGATGGATGGCCAAAACCACCTTCTGGTATCTGACATTTTAAAATCCAATCTAAATATACTTTGACTTCATCTAAGATGTCAGGTACACCATTACCAGATTCCGGTATACTAAGTTCTCCATCATAAAATTTATCAGGCATTTTTTCATATGCCCAAAGTAAAACAGCACAAGAAAATAATCCGCTTGTAGCATATTTGTTATAATCTCCGGCATCATGCCAACCACCATTTAAAAATCCTAATGGCACAACTTTTTGTGAAATACCAATCGCTGGTGTCCCATCTCTATTTAGTTTATTTGGTGTTCCCGCATCCCATAACCGTGTTGGTGCATCATCTCTGTTAAAATATAAAGCATCAAACAAATGACATGCTTTATGATAAACTCCACTTATACTATCGTTTATATATACTCCACACCTTTGTAAATAATAAGATCTCATAAGAGTTTTTGCTACATCAGAATAAACATCATCATCTATTCTAAACCAAACAGAATTACCAATTTTGTCTACTGAAATATAATATACTCCTGGAGTTTTAACACTAGAAAAATCTGCTTCTTGAACATAATCCCACGAATTTTCATCCCATAAAGGTTTTGTTAATTTCCCTTCATACACAACATTTTTTGTTATAGCATTAATTACTTTAAAAGTTGTAGCATATGATTTAGGTGGAACACCTTCATCTTCTCCCATCCAGTTTTCTGTATCACAATAAGTCACAAATGCTATTTTTTTTGAATTTGTTCTATATCCTACTTGATTAACTTTTATCTGATTAGATGCAACTCTAATGATACCTTCCACAGGAGTTGTTTGACGAAGTGCTGTATCTTTTGCTATCCATTTATAAAAATGTTGACCATATCCAAGTTGAGAACCTTTAATTTGATATTCATAAAAACCTGAAGGTTTTAATTTTGCTTCCACTTTTTTCCCGTTAATATATAATTCGACTTCTTTTATTTTAGAAATAGTAGGAATAACACGAGCTCTAAAACTAAACAATGTGTTATAAGTACCATATTGTGGTTCTGTTTCATCGTATATAATAGGTCTTGAAGGAATTTTTGTTTTTTCTGCTTGTAAAGAAACTTCTTGTTGAGCAAAAATTAAGTTAATTAAAAACAAACTTGATAATAAAAAAGTTTTTTTCATTTTTTCCTCACAAAATTAAAATTAAAACTATTACAACTAAAAGTATAAGTATAAGATCAGATTTAGATATTTCCACTGTATCTTTAGTTTGTTGATAAGAATTTGATGAACTTGAAGCTAACAAAATAGGTTGAGCAATGAAATTAAACAACATGCAAAATAAAACTAGCATAAAAATTAGTTTTTTCATAGTTACCTCCTTTTGTAACTGCTTAATGTCTTCGATATAAAGCAAAAATTTACAAATTTATACTTGTTAAAACCTGAATATACTTGTATTATTTTATAAAATTTAAGTAAAACATAATAAGTTGTCAACAGAAAACAACATATAAAATTTACTTTTTATTTAGTGTAGATGATCTAATAATAAGTTTACAAGGAAGTACAATTTTTAGTGGATAAAATTTACTTTTATCTTCTATAAATTCAATAAGTTTTTCTGCAGCAATTATACCCATCTCTTTTCTTCGCATCTCTACTGTTGTTAGTGGTGGTACGACTTGTGAACTTAATGCTATATTGTCAAATCCTACTACATTTATGTTATCTGGTATTTTAAAGCCTCTTTCTGTTATATATTTCATAGCACCAATCGCCATTAGATCATTTATACAAAAAATAGCATCAGGTATATGTTTATGATAAGAGATTAAAATTTTTTTTGCTCCTTCATATCCTCCTTCAAATTCAAGATTTCCTTCTACTACACTCAAATTAGAAGTATTATATCCCATATTTTTAAGGCCCGAAATAAATCCTTCAAACCTTATTTCACAACTAGGAGAATCTTTTGGACCTTTTATACACGCTAAATTTTTACAACCAATATTTAACAAAAATTTTGCAACTTCATACCCTCCGCGATAATCATCATTCACCACTATAGGAATGTTATATTTTTCTGCTAAAGGATTGTTTACTGAAATAACAGGCAATCCAGATTTTTTTATAAGTTCATTAATTTTTTCTTCAATATCACCCAATAATATAAACCCATTCACATGTCTATTAATTATAATTTCTGAAAGATCTGATATCCTTCTTACACTTTCACAAACAGTAAAAGAAATATGATAACCTTTCTCTCTGACTTTTTCTTCGATACCAGAGATTATCTCAGCATAAAATGGATTTTCAATTCCCCATTTTATTCTTTCTGGATATACTAAGATTATATATATATTTTTTATTTTTTTTGGATAAACTATTTCTTCATCTTTTATATTAGATGCAAAATCAGAGTCACCTATTATTACACTTCCAACTCCTGGGATAGATTTAATAAGATTTTGTTTTATCAAAATACTTAATGCGTGTCTTACAGTTACGCGGCTGCATTTATAAATTTTTGTGAGTTTGTTTTCTGAAGGCAAAAAAGTATTTTTCTTATACTCTCCTTTTTTAATTTTTTCTATTAAAGATTTTGCTATTTGTTTATATTTTGGTAAAGCTTCCATAAAATGTTATTATAATATTAATATTATAATGTCAAGATCTAAATTAAAAATGATTATCAGAGTATACCTACTTCGTTATTATAACTATACCTTTATATAACTTATCTTTCATTTTAGCTTCATAAAGATAAAAATTTGGAGATACAGTTTTGTTAGGGTACCATTTTTCTATATTTTTTTCTTTAGCTATTTGTTCGCCTTTTATGTTGTATAAAGTAAACTCATCTATTTTGTTATTAAAATTAATATAATCATTTATACCATCGTTGTTTAAAGATAAGAAATATATTTTTTTTAACTCACCTTTGAGTTCTTCTTTCTCTTCCATAACAGAAAAATAATATCTTAAATATGTAGTTTGAGAAGAACTGTCTACTGCATAAACTTCTACAGCATAAGAAATATTAGGTGCTAAAGAAGAAATTTTAACCAAATATTTAATCTCTAAGTATGTAGTTGTTATAGAAGTTAAATCATGGTCAAATTCATTATTTAAAACTTTAACTTTGACAAAATTTAATTTTTTATCATCAGATATTTTTATTATAACTTCTTTGTCTTCAACTAAAGTTTCTCCATCAACAAGGTTTACTATTTGTATTTGAGGTTTTTGGTCCTCAGCAACATTCAACACGTTAACAACTATTGTTTTTGAAGAAATACCTACTTCATCATATACTACTACAGTTATGGTATACGATGTATTTTCTACTTTAGTTGTGTCCCAACTGTAAATATAAGGAGATACATTAGTTTGATATTTTAAAACCTCGTCTATATAGTATTCAACTTTTGTTATAGTGTAAGAAGATATTATTTGGATATATATATCTACAACTCCTGATACTGTAGCTCCATCTGATGGATATTCGAATATAATTTGTGTTGGAGAAGGTTGTTGTGTTTGTGTAACTTTATAAACTTTTATTTCGTCAGATGAAGAAAGACCTAAAGTATTATATCCAACAACTTTTATTGTAATAGTTGAACCTTCGGGATAGTTTGAAACATCTATAAACCAATCAAAAGGACCTTGTGTTTTTGAACTTATAAAAACATTGTTTAGCCATAATTCAGCATGAGTTATTCCATAGTAGTCAGTTATGTTTGCTCTAACTTCGAAATTTGTTGATATAAAATCGTTATTTTGAGGAAATAAAATTTTTACAACAGGATAAGAATAATTTTGTTGTTGTCCAGATTCATGATCTATATTAATTTGAGCAAAAGCAACCCCTGTTTGGCCATTTGTATCATAAGATACCATTCTTATAATATATGTTCCGTTTGGGAAATTATCTGAATCCCAGAATGTAGTAAATGTTGCAGTAGTATTTGCTTGGATAAATTGTGTATGAGTTGAAACCCAAAGTATTTGCATTGTATCAGGATCATGTATATAAAACACAAATTTTTCTATGCCTTTATCATCTACAGTTTGTCCTTCTAAATAAATTTTACCAGAAAGTGTTGTATTAGGATATGGTTTTTTAAAATATATCAATGGTGGCTGATCATTAGGATCAACAACTTTTCCTGGTTCTGAACCGTAAATCAAAACTCCTTTTTGATATACAGGGATTCTATATGTCTTTATAGAATCCTCATACCCATTTCCGTTAGGTATCCCTATCCTAGAATAGTCATTGCTTGAATCCCAAATTTCTTCCCAGGTTGAACTTTTAAATACCAATGCAAACTGAAATGGTGCATAAGGAGAAAGAATCGGAACAGATATAAAATAAGGTAAATCTACTGGATAATAAACTTCTACATAATACAAATTTCTTGATGAATCATAAGGAATCAAAGATTGAGAAATAGTTGCTGATGAAACAGGATTGTATGCAATTTCTATTTCAACATTATTTTCTGAATATGGTGTAGTTGCTTGTTTTAATTCAGATATATCAACAAAATATCTATAAGACAGATCTTTTAAGAATCTCGGCGGGTAGCTACATTTGTTAAACAAATAAATTGTTGGTTGTGATCTTTGTCCACTATCTTGTCCCATTACTGCTGTCACATAAACTTCATCACCAGGATGTGGTTCTGGTTCAGGGTCAGGTTCTGGCATTTGATTTTGTCCCCAAAAATATGCTGCCATACTCAGACCAGCAACTGCTGATGCATTATAATCAATCGCTACTTCGTTTAAAACATAATCAGTTGTGACATCGTTATGTGTATCATTTGAATCAGGTCCGCCTACTAAAGCACCGTACAATATGTGTTTATGATATCTTGGCTCATTCATATTATTAGTTGAACTACCATGTGCTGCACGATGGTGTGGATGTTTAGGAGGATTGTGTCCCCAACCTACAATATATGACCCAGGATTATAAAATCCATCAGGATGATCAACATCTATTGTTATTCTTGGATTATCTCCTAAAATATAATCAATTTGTGATTTGATATAACTTAACCATGTTTGATAATTAGGCTCATCAGGTTTATATTTTAAATATACACTGAAACAAAACATAGCTGCGGATACATATCTTAATACACCCCAAGTATTGGGATATGTAAGCCCGCCTGGTGTTTTTGAAAAATAAGAAGTTCCTGCAGCATAGTTCCCTATAACTTTTCTTATTTGGTCAAGATATGGATTTCTTTTCCCTTGGGCTTTTAATACAGGGTCAACTTCAAGTCCATATAAAAGAACACTACCCATAAAAATGTTTCCCCAACAATATGGCCAGAAAGGTTCGTATTGAAAATCGTCAGGGTCATCTGTACCTTTTTTTCTGTCTAAATACATTTTTGCATCGTTTAAAAATAGTTGATAGACTGATAAAGTTGAGTTTTTTACATCAAATTCAAATACTGTGTTTAACAAATCACCAAAGTCTTCTTTCATTCTTTGATCACCATACTCTTTTGCAGCACGTGCAAGCCATATGCCAGCAAAAGACATGTCATCTTCAAATGTATCATGAGTATAAAACCCATCTCCAGTTCCTAACCCTTCATATTTCCTTGCTAATCTATACAAAGTTATAGAATGTGTTAAACAATCAACTGCATAGTTATAATCAACATCTTTATAATTAAGATACATCAAAGCCATACCTGCAGCAGCGTTTGCTGCAACATCTCCAGCAGGTGTGTCGGGCGAAGCTTTGTGTTTTGTAGCTCTAGCGATTGTGTAGTCCTGATATCCTTGCATTTCAGGTGGACCCCAATAGTTGTGATCAATAGCACCATCTCCTTTCTGATAATAAAACACATCCGGGTTCCTATGACATTTCATAAAAAAATCAGAAAAATACTTTAAAGTTCTCAACATCCATATTTTTTGGTTTGTTCTTTCATAAACATCTTTAGTCTCATAATAAGCCCAACCTAAAGTTGAAAACGCATATGTCTGTGGCATACCAAAAATAACATGGTCACCAGCATCATGGTACCCTCCTTCTAAATCTTCACCAATGTCTATACCATCATATATATGACATGGACCACGCCAGTTAAACCTGTTGTGAATATGCACTTTTTTGCCACACCTGTTTGCTTCAAAAAACATTAAAGCTTTAGCCAATGCATCTGTATAATTATACTCTCCTGCAAAAACTAAATTAATTAAAAATATTGAAAATATAATCAAGTTTTTATGTAGTTTCATAACAGATCCATTTCTTATTTCAAAATTAAAATTTTATTCATTTTACTTTTCTTACCATTCAGAACTCCATTATAAAAATATATCCCTATAGGCACAAAGCGACCATTTTCATCTTTTCCATCCCATAATACCACACCTTCAGTTTTATCACATATACTAGTTATCTTTTTAACTAATTTCATTTTTTTGTCATAAATGTAAAGTTTTATAGAAGAACCAACATCTGTTGCATTTGCAGTGTAGATGAATTTTATATCTTTTTCTTTTTTAAGATTAATATATCTTTCTGACCAAACAACAAAACTTTGTGCTGTAGTAACAAAATTAGCTATAATTTGTTTGTTACTATCCATTACAATTGTAATTGGATTTTGGGTACTGGCTATGTCCCCACTCCAGTTGCTGAAACTATATCCAGTGTTCGCTATTGCTATAAGCTGAACTTCTTCACCTGCAGTATAACTACCTTTAAACGGAACAATATTTACTACACCACTACCTTGTGGATTAACATTTACTGATAATATATATTGTTGCTGATCTATAATAGTTTGGACAAAATTTGCTGTAATATTCTTGTTTGAATCCATTGTTATCGTAACAGGATTCTGAGTACTACTTAAATCTCCACTCCAATTACTAAATGCGTACTCACTATTCGCCACAGCCGTAAGCGTAACCTGTGTCCCAGCTGTATACACTCCACCTGACGGGTCTAAATAAACTACCCCACTACCTGTAGGCGAAACATTAACAGATAACGTATATGTTGTCCCACCACCACCACCTCCTCCTGACAATGTAAAATTTGCTGTAACCACCTTGTTTGAATCCATTGTTATAGTAGCAGGATTCTGTGTACCACTTAGATCTCCACTCCAACTACTAAATACATACCCACTATTTGCTTGTGCTGTAAGTTGAACCTGTGTCCCTGCTGTGTATATACCACCTGAAGGTATCAAATCAACACTTCCAGCATCCGGTGGCGATATTGTAATAGTTAAATGATAATAAATAGTATCTCCATCACTAATAGGATAGCTCAATAAATCTGGTAATTCATCTAATGTTATAACATAATCGTGATTATAAACTTTATTTATATGAGATTGAGAATTTTTTTGTCCATCTAATATAAACTCTCCACCCCATGTGCAAAACCAACTCCAGTATGCTTGTTGTTGAACAAGTAGGTCAGGATCTGGTATAGGACCGTTTTCTGTTAACGCAACAATTTTTTTATTGCCAAACATTTCAGAAATTTTATAAAATGTCAAAGTATGTGCTGAATAATCACCATTTGGAGCATAGATATCTATACCTATGATATCTACAACATCATCCCCTGGATACCAATCAAGTTCATCATCTGTAGTTTTTGTAACCGTCCACACCCAAATCAAATTTTTAAGACCATGATAGTTAACCATTCTATCAAACATAATTCTATAAAGTTGTTTACAAGGTTCAGGTCCATACTTGCCCCACCAAAACCATCCTCCCGATGCTTCATGCAATGGTCGCCATAAAATTGGTACTCCTTGTTGTTGTAATGTTTTAAACTCGTTTGCTATTATATCTATATCTCTTATTATCAAATTATATTCTTCTGTCCCTTGTTGAACAGCAAGACGAACATCAAAGTTTGTTTTATCAGAATAAAAACTATTCCATATTTGGTCAGTCCAATCTTTTGGCGAAAACCAATGCCAACACATCGTAACTATACCTTTTTTATTTTTCCACCAATCAATAGCCTTTTGTGGGACATCGTTCCTCCATGAAGTTGGAGCTGAGCCGGAATAATAAAGCATGTCTAATCCCCATATAGCTGGCTGTTTTGAAGAAACTTCATTTATATAATTTAGTTCTGTATAAGAAGCGGTATGGTCTGACCATTGACCTGAAATAATTTTTTTACCATAATTGTTAAGTAGAAAATTATAAAGTTTTTGTGCTTCAGGAATAGGGTTTGGTGTTACGAGTATTTTTGAAATTTTATCTAAAGAAAAATCTGAAGAACTAAAAATAACTATAAAACTATCAACTTCAAACCATCCCCAATAACTTTGTATCTTTATTTTGTTAATCCCTGATGAAAGAAAAATTTTTCCTGCTGATGTAGTAGTAAATTCTGCTGATGCTGGAAAAGGAACTGTTGCTTGTAGTTGATCATTTACATATAGATAATTTTCTTTATACCCGTATGGTGCAGCATACCTGATTTGTAATTCGTAAATACCTGAAGTTTGTATTTGAAAACTAACTTCTACATAATCAGATGAGTTATCAAATCCTGTAACATATCCACTGCCAGAATATCCTTGTCTTGAAGTTGCAATTGTAACACCATTTAGTAAACCCTCTTCTGCTTCTAAAACAATTGTTTGAGAATATAGAGAAGACAAAAAAATTGATAAGTTTATAATGTAGAAAAATAATGTTTTACACTTCATTATAATAAAAATTTTTTATCCTTTTACAGCGCCAGCAGTAAGTCCTCGTATAATATGTTTTTGCATTAAAAAGAAAGCAACTAATACTGGTAAAGTTGCAACTGTTGCAGCAGCCATCATTAAATCATATCTGTTTTGATAATTGCCAACAAATAATCTTATACCTACTGGTATTGTCATTGTATTAGCATTTGTTAAAACCCAAGCAAACATAAGTTCATCCCAAGCTGTAAGGAATATATATATACCAGTAGCAATAATACCAGGCCGTGCTAAAGGAAGAGCAATGTTCCAAAAAATCCTAAATCTTGAACAACCATCAATCAATGCTGCTTCTTCTATATCTACAGGTATTGATGCAAAAAATCCTTGCAAAATCCATACACTAAATGGAACAAAAAATGTTGAGTAAACAAAAATAAGACCAGGAAATGTACCAATAAGCTGAATATTAGTTAATTGATGAAACTTTACAAACATAAGATAAATTGGTATCAAAAACATAATACCAGGAACCATCTGTGTCGCTAAGATAGAATCGTTTATAACTCTTTTACCAAAAAATTTGAACCTACTTAAACTATACCCTGCAAGCGTTGCCAAAACCAAAGCTATTAATGTAGTCAAACTACAAACAATAAAACTGTTTCTTAAATAGAGACCAAAATTTATGTTTCTCCACAAATCTCTATAATTTGTCCATCTAATTACGGAAGGAAAAAACAAACTCCTACCCGTAAGTATTTCTTGATTATCTTTTAACGAGTTTATAATCATCCAATAAATTGGAAACAAAGTTAAAACTAATATTATAATAAGAGTGATATAAATTAGTAATTTATGAGAACGTGATTTCATAGTTTTTTACCATTTTTCTTTACCAAATATTTTATACCACAATGCTACAACTCCTATCATACATATCATTAAAACAATAGAAGCTGCAGCACCTTTACTATACTGCCATAATTGAAACGAATTTCTAAATATATTAGTCATTATGAGATCACCCCATTCACCAGGAAAACCTGCACCATGACCAAACATCATTATAACTATGTTAAAAGAATACACATTAGTAATTATTCCAACTAAAAGCAATATAGACCATACTGGTTTAAGTAAAGGTAGTGTGATATACCAAAACCTTTGCCATTCTGAAGCTCCGTCTATTACAGCAGCTTCGTTTAATTCATCAGGAATAGTTTGCAACCCTGCTAAAAGCATAAGCATTGAATATGGCCAGTATCTCCATATTGTAGGGATGATTATGGCCCACAATGTATTAGGTCCTAACAACCAAAACGGAGGATTTGAAAACAATTTAAAAACTTTTACTAAAAAATAGTTTACAATTCCTATTTCCTGATTCCATATAAATGCCCAAAGAAGACCTGTCACATAAGTAGGTATTATCCAAGGAAATAAAAATAATGTTCTAAACAATCTAACACCTTTTATATTTTCATTCAACATTAACGCAACAATCATACCAAAAACTAAAGTCCCACCAGTTACAAAAAACGTATATATTATCGTATTTCTTACTGCTTGTAAAAGTCCTATTCTTATTGTACTTGAAGGATTAAATAATAAATCATAATAATTTCTAAACCCAACAAATGGAGATTTTAAATACAACGATAAAGTGTACTGGTTTAAATCTAAAAAACTCATTATTACACCAAGTAAAATAGGAATAAAATGAATGACTAACATACCTATCGCCATAGGTAAAATAAAAGCATAAGCATAACTTTTAGATTTTATATCTTGGATTATTTTTTTCATAAACTTATTCCATAACTATTTTCACATTATATTTTTTCCCTTCTTCGACTTTTATCACATTAGAATTGACTTGTTTATTATTAACAAAAATTTGACTTATTTTTACCTCACTTTTATTATTTTTTCTTTGTACTTCTATATTTATTTCTGCATTTCTAAATATTCTTTTAACTTTAATTATATTAAACTCTTTTGGTATACAAGGCTCAATTTTTAACCCCTCATAAGTAGGTCTAAGGCCAATTATGTATTGAGATGCTGCTACAAACATCCATGAAGCTGTCCCTGTTAACCACGAGTTTCTTCCTAAACCAAACTGTGGATGATCATCACTTGCTATCATTTGGCAATAAACATAAGGCTCTACTTTTGCTCTGTTTATTTCTTTAAGTCTATGTATAGGATTTAATGAATCAAAGTATTTATACGCTCTTTGAGAATTATTCATCATACACTCAGCTATAATTGCCCATGTATTAGAATGACAGAATATAGCAGCGTTTTCTTTAAGCCCTGGGACAAAAGAACTCATCGCTCCTACTTTTTTATCAAACTTTTTATAAGAAGGCCAAAATAATTTTAATCCATATTTTGTATATAAATGTTTAAACACATTGTCAAGCGCAACTTTATTTTTTTGTGTATCTCCAATTTCACTTAATACAGCCCAACTGTTTGTATTAAGATATATTTTACATTCTTTATTTTTGCTACTTCCAATTTTTTCACCATCTTTAGTATATGCACAAAGATACCATTTGCCATCCCAACAATACTTATCAAAACTTTCTTTCACTTCTTTCATATATTTTTCATAAATTGCAACATCTTCTTTTTTCCCTAAATACTCACACAACTCAACAAATTCTTTTAAAGCTTTATAAAGAAGCTGAGTTGTCCAAACACTTTCACCACCATATTCTAAATTTAAACAATCATTCCAATCTGCTCTCAATGACAAAGATAGTCCATGTTGCCCTCTTTGTTTAAGGCCATAGTTTAAAACAACTTTTAATCTTTCAAAAACAGTGGATTCACCTCCGTCAAAAAATGGTATCTTTTCATCTAATATGCTAAAATCACCAGTTTCTTTTATATAACTTGTAACAGACAAAACAAACCATAAATGGTCGTCAGAATAATCCGTTCCACCTGTACCTGTATTTGTTATGGGTTGAAATGTATGACAAGCACAACCTTCTTTATAAATAGCAGAACCTAATGCAAGGATTCTGTTTCTTACTCTTTGTGGTTCTGCATGAACAACAGAAAGTAAGTCTTGGTTGCTATCTCTATATCCTAAACCATCTCTATGTGTACCAGTTTCGTAGTAAGATGCTGATCGCGACCATTTAAATGTTGTGTGACATTGATATTGTAACCATATGTTAAAGATAGTATTAAAATTATCATCTGGAGTTTGAACTTGGAATTTATCTAGTATTGTCTGCCAATAGTTTTTAAGTTTTTTAAATTCTTTCTCTACATTTTCAAAACAAGAATACTTTTTTTTGTATTTCACTCCTTCTTTAAGAGCATCACCTACACCAATACAAAATACAATCTTCTCAACAGAATTTGGTTTTAAACCAACATTTAAATGAAACGCAGCAATAGGATTACCACCTCTTAATACAGAGTTAAAACATCTACCTTTAACAACAGCTGAAGGCGAAGATTCATCGTTATAATCTCCAATAAAAATTTCTCTTTCTCCATCAAAACCTTTAATTTTCTTTGTAGTAAAAGCGAAAACTTGTTTAACTTCGCCATCAGCAAACAAACATTTATAATCTAAAATTTCATTTTTCGTTATATCAGTTGTTGCGATGTTCAAAATATATTGCAAATCAGTAAGATCTCCCATAGCATCAAACAAACAAAATTCAGCATAAGAAAATATGTCAATCTTTCTTTCTTTTTTTGATTTATTTTCAATAGTAAGAACCCATAACTCTAAATTTTCTTCAAGTGGTACAAAATACAACACTTCTGACTTTATCCCGTTATGCTCACAATAAATTTTTGTGTAACCTAATCCGTGAACTGATATATATTTGTATTTATTTAAATCTCTTTTAGTAGGAAGCCATGAAGTAGACCAAAAATCATTTTTTTCTTTTATGTAAATATATCTGCCAGGACGATCCATTGGAATATTGTTGTATCTATATCTCAAAATTCTAAAACTTTTTGGCGATTTGTAAAAACTATACCCTCCAGCATTATTAGATATAATAGCACAATAATCATGAACACCTAAATAATTAAGCCAAGGAGTTGGTGTTAATGGATTTAACATAACAAATTCTTTGTTAAGATTATCAAAATAAAATTCTTTGTTCATAGTTTGTTCATCTATCCCTTTTTTAAACCTTAAAAACTATCTTCAATATCTATTGCTCCAAACACAAAACTTCCTTTTATCCCACCAATTATAAAAGATAGATTTGAAAGATACTTAATCTTACACCATTTTAAAAATTTTGATAAAGGTTTTAATTTTAAAAGGTGACCAAAGTAGTTCCACATAAATATTAAAGTTAAAATACTACTTACAATTGCTAAAATTTTGTTTTTTGAAATCAAACCAATAATAGTAAGAATAAAAGATATATGCATAAAATGAAAATTCCCAAAATGAATATTTCCTTTGATAAAGAAAGGTATCGGAATATAAACAGATTTACCAAACAATCTTATAGCAATCTCCATAACATTTTTTGCATGTTTTTTTATTAACAATGGATGGCCATAACCATATCCATAAACCTGTTTTCTAAACTGTTGAAGAGTTGCCCTATGAATATGATATACAATAGCTGATGGTTTATAGTATAGTTTATATCCAGCCTTATGAATTCTTATACAAAAATCTACATCTTCGCCAGTTATCTCATCCCAAAATTTGTTCCCTATCTTATTTAAAACTTCTCTTTTTACTGCAAGATTAGCTGTAGCAAAAAAGCTACTATGTATATTACCGTTTACTTCGTGTGGATAAAAATTTTTGATCGGAGGAAAGTATCCTTCATCGTATATACCACATCTCCCAGCAACAGATAAAAACTTTATAAACTCAAGATATCGTTCTACATCGTTACCATTGTCTGTAGTAAGTGTTAAAATTTCTCCACCTACACAACCTATTTTTTCATCTTTATAAAACGGTTCAATAATTTTCTCAATCCAGTCTTCTTTTAACACACAATCAGCATCTGTGAACAATACAAAATCGCCTTTTGCAATTTCTAAAGCTTTATTCCTTGCTTCACCTGGAGATTTACAATTTTGTAGTTGAATTATCTCTACTTTCAAAGAATTACTGTTTTTAAATTCGTTAAGTATTTCTAAAGTTTTATCTTTGCTACCACCATCAGCATATATTACTTCTATTTTATCCTTAGGATAATTTACATTTAATAAAGACTCAATATGTTTTTTTAACGTTCGTTCAGAATTTTTTATTGGTATAATAATAGTTACCAAAGAACTACTGTTATTCATCTCTTCTTCTCCTTTCCCAAGTTTAATAAAATAATCTTTCAATCAGTTATTTTCTTTTTTATTTTTTAGAAGTATCTACTGTTTTTAATACAGAGTTTACTTCTTCAACTGCAAGATTGATTTGTTCTTCTATAATTTTGTCCGTAACTTCACCATACACTCCAGCAACATAATCCCATAAAATCCCTAATCTACGTGTTAATATAGGTTCAATAGGACCCCAAGCAGGTATACAAGGATAAGATCTTCCATATTTTGTTGCTTCTTTAAACACTTTTCTTTTAGGATCGTTTTCAAAATATGGATCCTTAAATGCATCTTTTCTTGTAGGCATAAACCCAGTTTTTTGAGAATACTTAATTTGTGCTTCTTTTGAACAAAGATAAGCTACTACACGCCATGCTTCTTTAGGATGTTTTGTTGACTTAAATATAGTTAAATTACTACCACCAAAGAAATGAAATCTTCCTTTAGGACCTTTTGGATATAATGCTACATCATAATTTTTCGAAGCTACGCTATCTCCAAACCCACCTTCCTCTCTTGATACAGCCATATATTTTAACATATGAGACGTATCAAAATACATTGCATAATCACCATTAACAAAATTTGTTGAAACTTGAGCAGTATTAAGTTCTAACGTTTTTATAGGCACTAACTTTTTTCTTACAAGTCCTGTATAAAACAAAATACCTTGCATTGCTTCTTTTGAGTTAAAAATGGCTGATTTCCTATCAGTCGATAAAAGATCTCCACCTGCAGCCCAAATCCATGGAACAAAATTATGTATTACATTCCAATCATTTTTTCCTGGTATACCAAGCGGTTCAACTAGTTTATACCCAGGTTGATTTAACTTTTCTTCTGCTTCTTTACCTACATAAATGTTACCTTGCTGATCTGTAACAACTTTCGCCTCCTTTATTTTCTTAAGTGTATTTTCAAATGATTCCCATGTTTCAAGATCTTTTTTAGTTAAACCTAATTTCTTAAAAATATCTGTTCGATAATAAAGACCTCTTACATCTACAAACCATGGAATAGCAATAATTTCTTTTGTACCTTCAATATGCGATGTATTCCAACATGCTGGCAAAAACGCATCTGCACCACCAATTTCAGAAATATATTCATTTAAAGGTAATAATGCCCCCATAGAAGCAATTGTTCCAACCCAGGTGGTACCTAACTGACATATATCAGGTCCTATCCCGCTAGTTGCTGCAACTGTAATTTTACTCCAAGCAGCACCCCAATCTATCGCAGTAATAACTATCTCTATATCAGGATTATTTTTTTTGAAATCGCTTAAAACATCTTCTAAGTCAATTACAGGTTTTGGACTATTTGGCATTATCCAAATATTTATAGTTGTTTTTCCAGAAATTTCTTTGTGTTCTTTTCTTTTACATGAAGGAACTACTGATACTACAATCAAATTTATCAACAAAAAACATATTACATGTTTGTGTTTCATAAAAAACCTCCATAGTTAAATTTGTTTCACATAATTACTTTGCTTGTATAATTGTTAACACTTAAAAATATATATGAAAGGATAAACCTAAGTTCAACCCTTGCCCAAATGTGGTAATAATTGTAGAATTGTCGTTCGCATTAGTAGCAGACTGCCCTTCAAGAACTAAACCTATACCTAATGGTATCTCAAAAGAAAAATTTTTATATACAAAAATTTCTGGTATTAATCCTATAGAAACATAAATATTTGTTCTTGACCTATCTTGTTGATGTGTATCATCAATTATAGTACCAACTTCAAAAAATTTTTCTACAGAAACTTTCTCTGTAGTAACATACTTGCCTCTTACTCTTAATCCTAATCTTAGGTCTAGTTCTTCATTGTCATCGTTAGCCCTCTTTGCTTGGTAATAAAAACCTGTTAATACTTGTAGTATAGTAGTTTCAGTATAAAATTTTTTAAATGATAAAGAATTGTAAAAATTTTCATATCCTATTGCGTCAAACAACTTTTCTGCAAAACTTTCTATTGAAAAAATTAATAATAAACCAACCATTGCTATCATTATTTTTTTCATTTTTTTATCCTCCTTTTATTGAATTTTGTTTATAAAGTTAATATAAAATACAAAATAAACCATTTTTTTGTCAATAGATTTAAAAATAATTTTATGAAAGAACAAAAACCTTTATCTCTTATTCAAAAAATTTTGTTAATAGTGATTATTTCTTTAAGTATATCTATCTCTGTTCCTTCGTACTTTATTTTCAATGTAATTAAAGAAAACTTATGGTTAAATTTTAAATCAAGGTCTGAAAAAATAATAGAAGAATTAAAATATGCTGTCTATCCTACGATAGATCTTTTAAAAATAAAAACATTAGTATCAGAGATTAAATACGATCCTAACATATACTATTTTGCCCTTTATACTGAAGACGGTAATCTTCTTTATATTTATACTAATCCTTACAAAAAAATTCAATTAATCAATATTCCTACAAAAAAAGAACTACAAAGTAAAAAGGTATTCCTTAGACTATTTACTTATACTACAAATGGATATAAAATAAAAAAATTTAAATTCTCACCTCTTATAATAATTTATCCACAAACAACTCAAAAAAATGTTATAAGCGAAATAACAATTCCAATTTTTATAAAAGACAAAAATTTTGGTATAATAAAACTTGGGTATATGGGTGAATATCTTTTATCTTCATTAAAAGAAGCGTATATTACGATATTTTCTTTTTCATCAATAATTTTTTTATTAGTAATAATTTTTTCTTACATCTTTTTAACAAAACACATAAAACCAATTAATATTCTTTCAAAAATTGCTGAAGAAATTGGTAATGGTAATTTAAACATCACTGTACCCTTATTCTATAGTTCATATGAAGTATATAGACTATCCCTAAGAATTACACACATGTTATGGGGACTAAGAGAAAGAGAGTATATAAGAACACTATTTGGCAAATTTATAGACAGACGATTAGCAGAAAAAATTTTATCTGACAAAGACACTCTTAAAGGGACAAAGAAAAATATAGTTATCTTATATTTAGACATGCGCGATTTCACAAAGTTTACAGAAGAAAATCAACCTGAAGAAGTAGTTTCTACTCTTAACAACCTTTTTACAATTGCTGTAAATTCAATAACAAAATATGGTGGAATAATTGATAAATTTATTGGAGATGCTGTTTTAGCATTGTTTGGTATAATTGAAGAAAAAGGAGATGAAGCTGAAAGAGCAATTTTTGCTGCTATAGACCTTTTGAAAAATCTTCGTGAATTTAATTTAAAAAGGATTCAATCTTCAAAACCAGAAATAAAAGTAGGAATAACTATTCATACAGGCGAAGTTATAGTTGGTAACATTGGTAGTGAGGAAAGACAAGAATATACCGTTGTAGGTGATGCAGTAAATACAGCTTCTAGGATGCAGCTTTATAATAGACAATTCAATCTTTCTTTATTATTAAGTAAAGAAATAGTAGAAAAAATTGATCAAGATAAATTTAAAGTAAAATTTGTCTCTTCAGTAACAATAAGAGGGAAAAAATCTCTAGTAGATTTATATACAATTGAAGAAGACTAAACTTTCATTTTAAAAACTCAGCCAAAACAAACTGTAAAGGAGCGTTATAATTTATACAAGGTTCATTTGACGCATAAGAAGTTTGTCCTTTATATTCTTTGCTGTAATCTACTGTTGTTGGATCAATATCTACATACATTTTTGCAACTGGATAGCCTGGTTTATTCCCAAAATTTCTATACATAACATAATCATCTAAGTTTTTATTGGGCCCACCTACAAGAAATCCTTCTAAAACATTGTTTGTTGCTATCATTAAACTATGATGAGGATTTTGTGGTAAATTATAACCTATCTTTGTTATAAAACTTTTGTTCAATGAATTTCTACCAAGAACATAACATAACTGATCAAAAGCAGCGTCAAGATATACATTATTATTTGTTAATTTAAATCCAACTATAAACAACATAGCAATATTTAAAGCAACTGCGTTACTCCCCCAATAGTACATCTCTTCTTTCAAGGCAACTCTATAACCATCTTCTTCAATATGATTTAATGTATCATCTAGATATCGAAATAAATCTTCTTTTATTTTCTGTTTTATCTGTGGATCAGTATTTTCTATGAGTAGATATCTTATCATAGCGAAAACATGTAAATCTAGCCAGCTTGGAGGGTAATCAATAGTAGGTTGCCATTTCTTGTAGTTATCAATAAAAAAATTATGATATTTCTTTTCTCCAGTAGTTGAATAAAGTTCAACAGCAGCCCAAAGACGTTCATCTGAATCATCTTTATCTGCTTCATACCCAACATCTTTAAGAAATGGGTCATCAAATCCGTTTTTTGGAACAATTTCTTTGTTTTTTTCTAGAAACATCCATGCTTTTTTTGCTGCTTCAAGACATAGTTTTGAATATTCAGGCAAGTATTCTTTGTATATTTTTGATGCATAACTCATTACTGCAGCAAAGTTCGCTGTTGCTACTGAAGAAATTCCATATACATACCTTTTAGTTTCATCTTTTTCAGGTAAACAATAATAAGGGAACCCAATTGAAGACACTTTGAAATATACAGAACCATCTTCCGACTGCATCTTTAAAAACCAGTCTAACTCATATTTTATTTCTTCTAAAACATCAGGCAAATTTTTATACTTTTTTGGAATGATATTAAGTTTTATATCTTTTATTTTTTCTTTATTAAATTCCCACATTAACAAAAGAGTCCCACAGGTAATCCCTGCACTAACAATGTATTTACCATAATCACCAGCATCATGCCAACCACCTGTGAAATCTTTTTTTATTCCTTTAAATGGTTCTCCAAAATGTTCTTCTAAAAATTCTGCATCGTTTAAATGACACTCATTATGTATTAATTTTCCATCTATATCATAAACTTTGCATCCACATCGTTGTAAATAATAGCTACGCATAGTTTTTATAAATACTTCTTTATAAACATTTGATGAGATGTTAAAAACATATGATTTTTCTTTAGACGGTAAAATTTCTATGTAATAGGTACCTTCTTTTGACAATTTTGAAAAATCACCTATTTGTACTAAATCACCAGAATTTTTATCTTTAATTTTTATATAAAACTTATTTTGGTATACAACTTGATTTGTCTTTACCTCAATAATTTTAAAATAAGTAGCAGTAGAATTTACTACCATAAACAATTTTTTGCTTGAAGGAAGGTATCCAACCTGGTTTATTCTAATAGGAGTTTCTTGTGAATAGCAAAAAATAGATAAAATTAAAATCAAAATTATCATTTATACAATGGTTCTCTACATACAGGACAGAATCTTTCTTCTTCCATAACTTCAGAACCACAGCTTGGACATATTATTGTTTTTCTTTCTTTTTGTTCTTCTTGAAGTTTTTCTACTACAAAGAATGATTTTATTTCTGAATCGTACTTATTTCCTTTTTTATCCAAACAAGTAACCATAAAATTGTATTTACCTTGTGGAATATATTTCCCAGATTCATCTTTTAAATCCCATGTTATTTGTTCTTTTTGATTAGAGGAGAAAAATTTCTTTACAACACGTTGTTTGTTATCTACTATCAACATCTGCCATCCTTCTATGTGAATATTTGTTGATATTTCTATATCAAAACTTATGTTTTTATCTTCCTTAGTAATTCTATCTTTTGATACAGAAATTTTAATTTTTGCTTGTTGGATAGATTTTTTTATTTCTTCTTCAACTTTTTGAACAGTAGAAACTTTTTGTTTAATTTCAACAATTTCTCTTTTTTGTTCTAAAGAAAAGTCAAGTAGTAAATTTATAGAGTGATCTCCAATAGTAGATGAAAGTTGTGATATAGGATAAGCAAAAGTATAATTAAGTTGTAAATAAGCAAAATTTATAAAAAATTTATATCCGAACCCTGCTGCAAAAAATCCTGTCTGTTTATTATTATAATTTATACCGCCTCTTAAAGACAAACCTTCATTGACAAAATTTTTTTCTATACCTAACGAACCTGAAATAATAGTTTCTGAATAGTTTATATCAACACCGCATATTAAATCTTTCACAGGATAAAAACCAACACCAAACTTTATTCTTAACGGCAAAAATTCTTTAACATCAGGGTCAATAGAAATTTTAGGTTGGTTAATATCAAAAGCAGATAATCCTAAACTAAACTTATCTGAAAACTTAATCAATGTTGCAAAATCTAAACTAAAGTTGTTCTGTTGATTACCATAAATAGAGAACAACGATGTATCAGTAAAATTTTCAACATTTGAATATTGTAAGAAAAGATATTTTAGATTTAATCCTAAAAACATTTTTTTAGATAAAGATTTAGATAAAGTAACCAATACACTATTTTCTTGATACAAATCAGCCGCCATATAGTTAACATATCCTAACCCAAACGATAGTATATTTTTTATAGGATAACAAAAATTTAATACTCCAGCAGAAATACTTCCTTCTGTAAGTCCTGTCCATAAAGATTGATATCCTAACAAAACCTGAGGTGTTTTTAAAGTATCCAAACCTGCTGGATTATATAGAATTGAATCTATGCTATCTGCAATACCTACAAAAGTATCTCCTAACGCTTTTGTTCTACTTGTAAACATATATTCAGAAAATGAACAAAAAACATAACAAACTATAAAAAAAGTGTAAAACAAAATTATTTTTTTCATTTTGCTACAATTATTATTCCTGTTATAGTTTTATTTTTTAACTTTACTTCGTAAATATAAGTTCCTTGTGGGACAAAGTTACCATTGTTATCTTTTCCATCCCAACTATATACAAAATCTTTTTGTAAAACCGTCACCCCTTCTCTAACTAAATTCCCTTTTATATCGTATATTTTAAACGAAACAACTTCTTGTTGTTGCGGATTTGAAAGATAAAACTTAGCTTCTCTATATTGAGGATCAGGATGTTGAGGAGTAAATATTTTTGACGGATAGATTTTATCAATTTTTGTTTCGATAGAAACTTCCTTTGTCTCAGCAATAGAAAACACACCTATGTTTAACACTTTTGTTGTTAAAGAATTGTTTGTGTAGGACTTTGTTAACGAAGTTATTTTTATAACATCTTTATTGTTTATCCACCAGTATAAAGATAACCTGTCTATATTGTATCCTCTTATATAAAAAGTAATTTCTATTTCAGTATCAAAACTGTTTATATGTAAGAATTCAAAATTTGTATATTTTGCTAACTTAACATCGTATGATGTTAAATATCCTGATTTGTTAACTTTACTAAAATATAGTATAAAATCTTCTGGATAACCATTTTGTATTTTATAGAATATCTTACTTACATCTTTTGGTATTTTTGCTTCTATTGATTTTTCAAAATTCAGAGGAACAAAAATTATATTTTGTTGTGTATCTACAAACATTATAGTTTTACTTTCTACACCTAAAGAATTTATAGATTTCACAGTGTAGTAATACACAATGTTTGGTTGTAAATTATCATCTTTAAATTCTAAAACATTAGCAGTTGTTGAACCAATATATACTAAACTATCTAATGTTCTACTACTTCTATATATTTTATACCCTACAATATCATTAGCAGCACTACCATCTTCATATTGTGTTACTTCGCTCCATGATATTATTACAGATGTTTCAGAAAACTTTGTAAGTTTGATTCCTGCGACAAACTTAGGTATTTTTTGTGGTACTGGAAGAGATATAGAAAACCTTTCTGAAACTTCTGAATAATTCCCGTAATCATCAATTGCACGAATGAATAAATAAACTGTTGTACCATATTGTAAGCCAGAAATTTTTGTCTGTAAAACCTCGCCAGGTTCAGAAGTTGTTGTTATTTCTATTTTATATTCTGCAAGTTCCCAAGTATATAAAGGATTGTAGGTATATCTAATCTCATACTTACCATTGAATGTTTTCTCAGAACCATTATCTCCAACTGAAACCCAACTTACAATTATCTCACCAGGTGTTTCAGATAAAGTTAAAGTTATATTAGAAATCTTTGCTGGAGGTATTTCATCTTGAGTCCCAGCAAAGAAGTTTATTTCTTCACTTTTAATATCTTGTTGGTTATAAGACCATAATTTAAAATATATTATATTATCAGGTTCTAAAGTTAAAACTAGTGTATCTAAATCAGTAATTTTAAAATCATCTTCAATATCTTTTAATTTCACATATTCAACTCCATCTGTTGACATATATATAGCATAGCGTGTATATAAAGGATTAGAATTTGAACTAAACACAATTTTGTATTGGTCAGAGGAAACATGAACAAGTTTAGGTTCGCTTGGTGGGTTAGAAAATGTATAAACAACCGAATCAAGATAAGAAGGTTGGCTATCACCAGCAGCATTTGTTACTATTATATAACTTACTTGAGATGAAGTATTAGGTGTAAGACCTGTTTGCAACCAGCTACCTTGTGGTTCAACTTCAGTAAGTTCTTGTTCTACAAGTAATTCATTTGTTATAGAATAAATTTTAAATTTTGTTATGTTTAACGAGACATTTTCCCAACTAAAAAGTATTGTCGTAGAACTTAAAGCAGTAGCAGTAAAATTTTTTACAGGTTGTGGTTTAGCAAAATATGGCATTGTGGACACAATAACACCAGCACTTTCTAAAACAAGAGGTGGTTGGTCAACAACTGTTATTTTAAATGTGTATAAATTATTGTTTTCTAAATTTGGAACAACTATACTTGTATTGGTTGTTTCTGCTAAAACAAAATGGTCATCCCATAAGTTAGCTGAAGTTGAATCACAATAAATCCTAAAATACCAAAAATCATTTGGTTTGTTAGTGTATTCCCAAGAAAGTATTATTTGCTGATTTGAAGCTACTGCTTGAAAGTTTGAAACATCTGCTGGGACCTCATCAAATGCTACTGCAAAATTATTTTGATTAACTCCAATTCTACTCCAACTGCCTCTTAAACCTGAAGAATTTTCTGCTTTAACAGCAAAATAATAAGTCACTCCAGGAACTAATCCTGACACAAGCAATACTTCTTTACTTCCAGCAGGTTTTGGTGTCGGTATTGAAATGTTAACAATTTGAGTTAAATCTAAAGCGTTATCAAAATCATCATCATTTTCTATATTTGAAACTGAAGAAACTTTTATTATATATCTTGCTGCTTGTCCTATTAAATTATTCTCTCCTACTGCTGTCCATGATAGACGTATCTCTGATTCTTTTATCCCCATAAAGAACCCTTCTGCAAACAAATCTGTGATTGGTGCTGGTGCAACAAGAGGAAGAAATGTTTCAGCAACATTTGATATATCAGACCAGTTGTTTTCATCATCTCTAATCCAGATAACAAAATAATAAGTTATCCCTCCACGTAAATTTTTTATTGTATAACTCTGTTGTGCACCTTGAGAGACATTTGTTGAAAAAACAATCTCATACTTATTTTGTGGATCAGACCAACTACCTGATATCCAAAAATTAGGATCTGCTGTAACATAAGAAGAATATCTGATTCTGTATTGTCCGTCCACTATATCACCATCTGTAGCATCATCACCAGTTGCTGTCCATGTAAGTTTAACCTCGCCAATATCTACTACTGTTGCTGAAAGATCATTTATAGCAGAAGGTGGTGTTGTATCAGGTGTTTTTGCTGTTTTTGCATAAGCAAGATTTGACATATCAGACCAGTTTTCAGCATCATCTTTTAACCATATACGAAAATAATATGTAACATTTTCTTTTAAATTTGATATAGTGAATTCTTGCGGGTCATAAGGTGCTACTGTTGTAGTCCATATTATTTCATACCTATTTTGTGGATCATCCCAACCAGTAGTTGCATCCCAGTTTATAGCAGAATATGTAGAATATCTTAGTCTGTACTGACCATTATTTATCATACCAGTTGTAGCATCATCACCAGTTGCTGTCCATGTAAGAGTTATTACATGAGTAGAAACAGCTACTGCTGTAAGGTCGTTTATAGCAGATGGTGGTGTTGTATCAGGAGGAGTATAATTTTTAAATTCTATAGCAAAGAAACTTTGATGAGGATTAGTTGTTCTTGAAAGACCAGTAGTTAATTCTTGTTTTGCACCAAATTGATGTGTATAGGCATCAAAATTCCAAAAATTTAATGTAGCACCTGTATTTGATAAAACTTGAATAGAAGCAGAAGCAGTACCAACAATACGTGTCAAAGTTCTTAAAGATACTCTTTCATAAGTAATACCACCTGTCCCACTTACAGGATATAATTCAACAAAATTTGACCCAGTCCATCGTTTTGCTAACAACCCTGCCTGTAGATAACTTTCTCCTGATTGAATCCATGATACAATAAGATAATGTTCTTCATGCCCACTTAAAAGTTCCCAGTCAGCATCAACTTGATAACATCCAGCAGAGCCGCCATTGGGATTCATTGCAATTTGTGAACCAAACGAGTTTGAATCGCCATTCCACATAATAGAAAATGTATTTCCAGAACCTTGTGCATTGTAAGCAAGTAAGATGTTATTGTTATAAGCTGAAGGTTTTGGCGAGATATGATTAGGCGATGCTGAACCAGTAGCTGAAATTTCGTCTGACCATGAAGAACCATCCCATACTTTTGCACGAAGACCATTGTTGTTATAAAAAACCACACCTTCATCAGAATTTGTTTCAAATGCAACAGAAACACCTTCTCTTGAATCACTATCTGCTACAGAACCAGCTCTAATAATTGTGTTATAATCTGAAACAAATCCTCTTACAGGCCCAGATGAAACCCACACACTTGCAAATGCCCATCTGTTATCTTTGTTTTGATACACCATTATAACATGATTTCTTTCGTTTTTTGAAGCAGCAAGTGTTACCCACCAGGGTACTTTACCACTGTCATGTAAATTTCCTACATCTCTAACATCCTCCCAAAAATATCCATTCCATATTGTATACTTAAGTGCTGTTGTGCCATCAGAATATACAATTATTGCTTCACCATTTTTTGTGTATACAACATCAAACCACCTATTTGTTGTAGAACCTCCAGCTCTGATAATTCTAGGTGTTTCTGCCCAACCACCAACTGATGTCCATGTAGAACAATATAGTGTCCCATTGTCCCCCAAAGCTAATACTATAACCTCAGGACGTGTAGGACAAGCATCTGCTCTAATAAAATTAACTGGCACTGTAACTCCAGGTACAGAATATTCCTCACCTAAGCCATATTGACTGTCATAAATTCTGTATTTTAACCCATCTGATTCGCCATACAAAACCATTCCTGTAGGATCAGCAAAAATTTTTACTGAAGAAACAAAAATAAAAAGTATAATAGAGAAGCATTTTATGTATCTCGTCATTCTTTCGAGTTTACTTTTTTTAAATATTTTTGTCGTGTTAGGTCTCATTTAAAATATTTACTTTTAACCTACTATTAACCTCAACATAATATATATTAATACATTTTTTGTAAAATGTCAACAAAATTTAAAAAAATATTTTAATATACCAAAACAATTGTACCTTTATTCTCTTTACCATTCTTATTTATTTCTTTGTAGAAATAGATTCCTGATGGAAGCAGTTGATTATTTTTATCTTTTCCGTCCCAATATTGAGAAGTAAGTTGTATAATTTCTTGTCCATCTTTCGTGTATATTATAACTTTTTTAACATCTTGCGAGAAATAAACTATATCGTTTTTATTATCATTGTTTGGTGTAAGAAGCAGAATTGTTTTGGTTTGTACAAAGGTATTGTTATTATTCTCATCTTCTTGCTGAGGTGAAGAGTTATATATTGTTATAGGTATTAAAATTTGGGACACTTGTTGGCTGTTATCTTCAACGATTATTATTAAATTATAATCTCCATTACTAAAATTTCTAGTATCAAATGTTAATCTATAATAATACGAAGTTTGGTTTGAAAGAGGTATTGTTGTTATATGATTACTATCTAAATAAACTGATGCAGAACTTAATCCCTTATCATCTGTAAAATAAAAGTCTATTGTTGTTATCCCATAAACAGGTCCTCCTGTTAAATTAGAAACAATTGTTATTTTAGGTTGTTCATCTTCTTGTACATTAAGTATTCTTATATTAATTTGTTTTACAACTTGTGTTGATGAAGACACACCAATAGCTTTCAAAACATAATCTCCATTTGAATATAAAGTTGTATCTAAAATAAAATAAAAGTTTTCTGAAGCAGTTTTTGAAGAAACAAAAATATTATCAAGATATATACCTACAACAGATATATCTTGTGAACATTGTACATAAACAGTTGTTTTTCCTGAAAGAGTTGAATTAGGTAAAGGTAATACAATATTTAATGATGTTTGAACTTGTTGTTCTTGGTTTGCTACATATACTTGAATTGATTTAAAAGAAGTTTGGTTTAAAGTATCATAAGCTAAAACTTTTATTGAATAAGTTGAAGTTTGAAGAGATGTTGTATCCCATAAATAAGATAATGTGTTTGATGACACTTGTAATACTTCAGCGTTGTTTATATACAACACTAATTTCGTTACTCCTTTATCATCAGTTGCATATGCTTGAATTAAAACATTACCAGATACAGTAGAGTTATCTTGTGGTGAAGTTATAAATACTGACGGTGGACTATCAGTAGAAGATGATGTTGTTGTAGAAATAAACGGTGCAAGATATGGTCTTAAAACTTCCATCTTCCACTCATGTACTGTGACCCAGTCATCTTGAAGTATCCCACCAGTATCACCTGAGTTAGGATTGAAACACCAGAATGTCCATGAGTACTTATCTCCCATATATTCCATAAATTTTGTAAACCAGGTATAAGCAACTGTATTTGACCTATCTTTAATCCCAAATTCACCAACTAATAAATGACCTATGTTTTCATCGTGTATGAATCCAAAATTATCGTACCATATCTGTGGCATATTGTTAGGAAAATTTGGATCACTAAACCATGACTGATTGTATACTTCAGGGCCATATTCATGTGGTGAGTATACAAGCTTTTCAGGTTTTATAAGATTTATAGGTCTGTTTCTGACACCTCTTAGATTTCCTCCCCACCAATAATAGTAATCTTGATATTGTTCTACTCCTTCCACAATTATTAACCAATCGGGATTAACTTGAAGTATAGCATTACCACAACGTTCAGCAGCAGCTGCCCAATCAGTATCACCATACCCAGGCACATTATATCCCCAACTTGCAGGTGGTTTCATACCCATACCTGTATTTCCATGCGGCTCGTTGTTTAAATCAGCACCAATGACTGTAGGATTACCTTTGTATCTTTCTGCTAAAAATACCCAATCAGCAATCCATTGTTCTTCTGAAAAATCTTCTGTGTACCATAGTGTTTCATTTATATATCCACCAGGTTTTCTTGAATGGTTGTCTAAAATAATTTTTAATCCTAATTTACCTGCTTCTTCAACAATTTTGTCAAGGATCTGCAGAGGAGTAAGCCCTTCTAAATCTAAATTAAGTCCTGTATATCCTTCGGGTGCTTGTGGATAAAGTTTAATACCTTTTTGTTGAGCATAGGCATCATTTCCATAAGCGTTTATTTGTATCCCAGTTGGTTCTGAAGCTCTTAACATAGCGTTACACCAAGGAATCCTTATGCAATTAAAACCTAAATCTTTTATTTGCATAAGCATACTTTTATAATCTCGTGTCCAAAGACCATGAGGACAAAGATTTCCTGTCTCAAGACCAAACCAGTTTACACCTGTTAATCTTACTTCGTTACCTGATTCATCATATAATTTGTTTCCAACAACGTGTAAGAAACTACCGAAAGAAATAGATGCTCCTGTGATGAAAATTATTAGTAATTCTTTAAATTTCATTTATCTTCCCCCCTCGTAAAACATACTGTAATACCCATATGCTAAAGCAATAGCTATTTGTTGCCATGTTCTATGATATCTATATTTTGGTGGTGGATTTTTAGGACCATAAGGTCCTTTTGGTGGTAAAGGTTCACCATAGTCAGGCCGAGTTTCAAAAAATTTAGAATTTTCATTAATCTCTTTTCCCCACGGCATGAGTTTTTTAACACCTTTTGGCATAGGGACTGTTTGTGACCAGAATCTTTCATAATCTGCTCGTTCTTCTTCAGGAGCAATACCTATGTTGTCTCTATATTTTTTCCATACGATATCTAGTATTTTTTTTGCTAATTCTTGTGCTTCTGGTACATTTTTCTTATTCCACCTTTCATTCCCTTTATCCCAAAAGATTAAACATTTGACAAAAGCACCAATTAAACCAATGTCTTTCCCATATCCTTTTACTATACATTTTAGATCTTTAGGTTTGTTATCAGCAGAACCTTCCCAATCAATACCTACAGGAATCTCTATATCATCTTTTGTAATTTTTGTATTTGGTATAGCCCATTTTTCTAACCAATTTTTGCATATCTCATATGCTTTTTTATCTCCTGAAGCATAATAATACTGAAAAACTCTCTCCATTAGCCAATACTGCCAACCTGACCATGTATTACTTGGTGGGTCAAGATATACTGGATGTTGACAATACTGCATACCATAAAACGGTCCGTTGGGTTTGTCCCAATCGTTTACTACACCTCCACCTATTGCACCGTTTATACCTTGACAAAATTCTATAAGTTCAAGCTGTCTTTTTAAAGATTTATCCCAATCATCCACACCTATTTTTGCAAGATAATATGCACCAAGTGGATTTTGATATCCACAATGTACTTGACTACATCCTATTCTCCAAGCCCAGTTTTCATTAAACGCTGCTCCCCATGCAATATACCATGAAATTAAATAATGGCAACTATCATATCCTTTGCCGGGTGTTCTGCCAGCACCAATTTTTTTAAAGTATTTATCAAACATACAATATCTTAACCAATCTCCCATTTCATACATTTTGTCTCTATAAACAGAAATTTTACCGTAATTTAATTTTTTAGCAAATTCATCAGCCCAATACATCGCTTGTGCAACACGTGCTTCTGCATCAGGTGCACAAGTGTATCTCCACTGTATTGCATTTGATTGAACAAACAAATCAACAAACCCTTGTGGTTTGTTAGGATAGTTTTCAATTGATGGATGTGGTATTGTTTCCCAAGTTGATTCATTAGGTCCTCTCTGAAAAAGATTTACCAAAACTGCTCTTTTTCTTCCGCCAGCGTATTTACTAAATCCATACCAGTCATCAACATCTATCAACCAATGCATCAAATACATCTCATAACCATATCTTGCAGTAACATCTGATAATGGATCCTTCCCAACAGGTTCTGCATAAATTACCCCAGCTGGATACTTATATGGATCATCGTATTCTGGGACATATGTTGCAGGCTTATCAAAATTGTAATATTTCATATTTGGTTGCTCGGTTTTTTTATCAGGTATAAAATACTTCTCCATTACCTCCCAAGATTTCTCAAACGGCTTCCAATCATTAGTAAAATAAGCATATAAGGCTTCTAACCAAATCAAAAACGACATTGCCTCACTTGTAGAATGATGGCCATAATCATGTGCTTCTATTATCAGTTTTTCAACACTGTGATATGGTATTCCTTCTACTGAAAGATAACCTGATTTTGGGTCATGTATTTTTTCCCATAACCACATAAATTTATCTTTATAAGTGTATTCTTTTTCCTTTTCAGCTTTTAGAGTAATATCTTTTGAAACTAACAAACTACTAACAAAAATAAATGTGAAAAAAATGAAAAATTTTTTAACCATAACTTATAACGCCTCCTTTATTAAAATTTTTCTTCCTCAAAATTTTGTTGAGTCAAATAGGAACATTTAACATCTTTTGAAAAATCTTTTTTTATCTTAAAACAATAAACAGAATATGATTTTACTTTAGCATGAAAATTTTTATTCATAGGCAAAAATTCAAATTTTATTTTTAAATCCATAGGATTCTTGTTCACCATCATGACAATATAATTCTCTCCATCATCTGAGACATATGCAGAAACTTCATTTAAAGAAACTTCTGTTTCTAAAATTTCTCCATAAAAATTGTTTGAAAAAAGTTTAAATACATAATAAATGCTATTTACTTCATTTGATTCGTTTATCATCCCCATGCCACCTTCATAATCGTTTAAACAAAACTGCATAAAATAATCACATCCATATTTTGCTGCTGCACCTATAACATCCGCAATAAATAAAGGTCGTAAAACTTTAGGATAGTTTATTCTTGGAGTAGCATCAACATTGAATTCAGTTAAAGCAAGTTCTAATGAAGGATTGTATTTTAAAATCCATTCGTTAAACCTTGGAAACACACGTGGTTGAATACCTCTTGCTTGATTAAAATCATAATAGTTTACATAGTTTTCATCCCAAAATGTTTTCGTAGATTCTAACATTTTTGGTAATCCTTGAGGTATAAAATCATATGGATCTTCCCAGTTAATCCTAAACCTCGGATAAATATGGAATGATAAAACATCAATTAGTTTGTATCCTTTAGGATTTTCATTTTTATTTTGTTCAAAATCAGCACATTTTTTTATCAACCAATCAACTGCCGAATCAAAACCGTAGTATTTTGTATCACCATAAGTACCCCAATCAATCCATGAAGTACATATTGCTGGTGCAAAAATTATAAGTTGGTTGTTAGGATCAATTTTTTGTTGTTCTTCACGCATCGCGATAACATATTTTTTTAATTTTTCAAAATATTCATCAACGCTTGTTGGTTTTCTAACAACATCTTTATGTGTAAAATGCCAGATAAATGGTTCATTGTCCATCTCAAACATTCTAACATTATATTTTTTAATGCCATTGAGATATCTCATAAGTTCAGCAGCTGAATTTTCATCCATACAGTATTCAAACTTATCATTATTTTTTTCGTTCGGTGCATAACCTAACATATTTATTTGTATTAAAGGTTCAGCACCAACTTCTCTACAATATTCTACAAAATCATCTAATGAAGGAATTTGATATATATATGGTTCTCCGATTGAAGTATCTCTATATTTTGAAGTTCGCCAGTTGTACCTACTCATTAAATTTCCGCCTGCTCTTATAACTTTTAAGTTTAAAGATTTTACTAACTCTTTATCAGGGAAACTGCACAACCACATACCCCAGTTCGTACCATAAAAATACTTTCCTACTTTTGCAATTTTGTTCCTATAAGGCACTATGAATTTTTTATCTGTATAAATCTTTATAGTACCGTCAAAAGTTTCAGATTTTTTTTCATCAAAAAAAGTTAAGGTTTGAAAAAGCGGCTGTGATACCAATTTAGGAAGCAGACCTTTAGGTTTGTCTTTATAAAAACTTATTTCTGTAATATAAATTTCTCCTTTTTCACCAGAAGTACCTGGTTTTGAAAACTCGATACTTTTAAATCTGTTCAACTCAAGATCGTTTTTGTATCCAACATTCCTTGCTTTCCACCAACCAACAATACGAAATTTTTCAAATGGTATCGCAATATACTTCCATTGTGTACTTATTGAAACTACATACTGATTATATTTGTTTGTTTTTAAATTTGAATCAATTGTTACTATATTTACATTTATGTACTCTTTTTGATGAGAAGATTTTATTTTAAACTGAACTCCTTTATAACCTGAGATATCAATTTCTTCATCATAAACTTTTCCTATTGTAGCATAACACCATTCCCATTTATCTGTCTTTTGTAAGTTATAAACAAATTTAACACAATTTATGCCATCAACATTTACAACTTCCATACTTGCAGTTGATGCACCACCACTACCACTATCACCTACTACGAACCATCCTTTTAAACTTTTGTCTTTAAAATTATCAACTAAAAAATCTTGTGCAAAAATTGTGTTAATTAAAACCAAAACAAAATATACAATCTTTATTCTACTTATAATAATTCCTATTGACATTTTTATTTTATTATTTTAATAAATATATCACTCCGTAACTTTTTCGGTTATCACTTTTTTCTACACAATAGAAATAAACTCCTACCTTAAGTAGTTGACCATTAACCTTCCCATCCCATTTACTGTTTTCAGTTGAATAAACAAGTTTACCTTTTTTATCAAAAATTTCAATTTTTTTAACATAATCACCAAAATCTATAACTTCATTAACATCGTTATTATCTAAAGTTAAAAGAAATCTATCAGGTATGTTGTCAACTATGAAAGTTAATAATTTAGAAGTAACATTGTTTTTTGTATCATATACATATATTTCGAGTGTATGTTCTCCTTCGCTAAAAATTAAAGTGTTTAGATTAAAATTTAGATTCACTTGTGACTCAAAATTAGCTAAATAAGTATCAATCAATTTGTAATCTATATAAAACTCTATTTTATGAATTCCGTAATCGTCAGATGCAACAATTGGTATTATTAACTCACCTTTAACTTTTCTACCTGAGTCAAAATCCACTTCTAAAACTGGTGGCAAATCTTCGTTAGAGATTACAAATGGTATATGGATTTGTGAAACATTATCTAATATATCTTTTGCAACAATTCTTAAGATATAGTTTCCATTATCATAAAGTTTAGTATTGAACTCAATTTCTAAATTAGCAACGGTAGATGTATTTTTATAAAGTTCGTAATACCCACTTGTAAGAATAGAGAATTCTAAGTATGAGACACCATTTTGATCTGAAGCATCAATTGTTATAACTTTAGTATTGGATAAGATTTCATTTTGATTTATATTAGTGGTAATATTAGGTGGCGTGTTGTCTATTTTAATAGTTGTATAGAAAGTAGAAAGTTGTCCTAACCAATCCTTTACTTTAAGTAGTATTGAACGTTCCCCATCCTGAAACTGTGTTGTGTTAATAATATAAGTTGAACTAAAAACTTTGCTACTTAGTGATGCTGTACTAACTAAAATGTTGTTAATATATAACTGTAAACTCTTAAGTAGATTATCATCTTCAGCATAAAGATAAACTTTAAGTTCGCCAGAAACAATACCGTTTGTTGAAGAAAAACTTAAATAACAACTTGGTGGCTGATCGTTAGAGTTATTAAAAATTAAAACTGTTTGTGTTGAAGTAGAATTTAACACATTATCATAAACTTCTATTTTTAGTATATGTTCTCCGTCAGAAAAATTTGTTGTATCAATAGTAAAGTTTGTCAAATTTGTTTGTAAAACTAAATCATTATCAATATATACTTTCAATTCTTTTATACCAAAATTATCAGTTGTAACAACATTTACATTTATAGTACCACTTACAATTTGTTCATTATATAAAGATATTGAATTTATGACAGGCGGCGTATTATCAACATATACTTTTACTTGTTCAAAAGAATTATTTAAAACTTTATCATATACTTTAACTTGGATCGTGTAGGTACCATCAGAAATAGAATATGTGTTAAGTACATAACTTACATTTGATGAAGAAACATTTAAAGTTGAACTACTAATTTTAGTTTCATTTAAGTATATTTCATAATGAGATAATTTTATATTATCTTCACAATAGAAATTTATATACTGAGTTTTGTTTATAATTTGGTTATTTACAGGGGTAGAAATACTGACATAAGGAGAGGTGTTATCGAAAACCAATGTTCTTGTTGTAGAAGTTGTTTGATCTATTGTATCAAAAACAGTAATAACTATTGTGTGGCCTCCATCAGGGAAATTTTTTGTGTTAATAGTGAAAGTATACGGTGAAGAAGTATCTTCATAGTTTACGCTATCAAGTTGTAGTTCTACTTTTGAGATTCCTTTATCATCAAAACAATTAACTGAAACAATGATAGTTCCTGAAACAATTTGGTTGTTATAGACAGAAACAGAGTTTATAATTGGTGGATTATCAATGTTATCAAAATACAAAAATATCTGTGTTGATGACGATTGATTTATTGTATCATAAGCAATTGCTTTTAATGTATGTGCACCGTCTGAATACAAAGTCGTATTTAAATTATAACTACCTGTAGAATCATAAATTGTGGTTAACAATTGTTCATCTAAATAAAATTCAATTTTGGATATACCTTTATCATCAGAAGCAACAATAT
>Ga0197143_1000524_pt1 | contig 40407 bp, 36 predicted proteins | sample GBS70_MetaG_FD_148603 | JGI IMG/M metagenome (GOLD analysis project Ga0197143, IMG submission 148603) | Sediment microbial communities from Great Boiling Springs, Gerlach, Nevada, United States - GBS 70_MetaG | ecosystem: Environmental > Aquatic > Thermal springs > Hot (42-90C) > Sediment... | reverse complement strand
TCTAAGGCGTAAATTACCGAAAAGCCTGCTTGCTCCAAGACTGCTTTAATTTCCTGCAGGCGCTTAGCACAGGGACAGGAAAGATAGACGACTTTCTCATCATCCATCTGTCGCTTTAAGCGCATCGCCTTCACCGTCCATCTGTGCAAATTGAGAAAGCACCAAGCAATTGGCAACCGGTTTTCACTCCCACTAATTGAAATTGCAAAAACCTGCGCCATATTGCCTTCTTCCCTACTTGAACGCTCCTACTTTGTAATTGCGGTTTGGGCGCTATCCCTGCCCCGCAAGGGAGCGACGAAGCGACAAACATGCTGACAAAGAAGTTCGCCAGCATCCAGCCCATGACAAAGTTGCCAGTCTTACCCATCCGTGCCATTGCGGCTGATGCCTCCTTCTGACTCTGTGGCGCTAACAGCATCCACATTGGTCGCCCGCTAATTGTAGCAAGTCAGGCTTATCGCCCCGCAGGTCAAAATTGGTCAACTTTTGTGACGATTGTGCCTTGCCCTGCGCCCTTGCGATGCGAACAATATAAACGAAACGACATTCGCACCCCGACAGGAGGGATGGCAGATGCAGGGACGGCGAACCGTCACCGCAGGCTTCACCCTCATTGAGTTGCTCGTGGTGATTGCGATCATTGCCATTCTGGCGGCGATCCTGTTTCCCGTGTTCAGCCAGGCACGGGAAAAGGCGCGCCAGACGACTTGCCTGTCCAACCAAAAGCAAATTGGCATGGGCTTCCAGCAGTATGTGCAGGATTACGACGAATTCTTTCCGCCTGCCGATTACAACACCCCGACACCTTCGGGCATCGTGCGCATCAACTGGCAAAACCTTGTGGAGCCTTACATTCGGGCAGGGGCGACGGCAGCAAACCTGCAGAACGCCAAGGGCGACCCCCGCTCCGTTTTCGTTTGCCCCAGCCACGCCAAACCCGCTGAAGACCCTCAGTTTGAAGCGGCGCGTGGTCCTGCAGGCAGTCGCCCACTGTTCAGTTACGGACCCAACGGCTACATTTGCCCGCGTGGTCGGGACACCAGTCCCACCAACCCAGCGACGATGACCTTCGTCTCACTCGCTGTCGTTGGTTCACCAGCCAGTGTGGTTTTACTGGCGCCTCAATATGGCTTGGTGGCGGAAGTGATCGGGCGGGATGATCGCTACGCGGTTAACCTCACTTCCGAGCCCAATTATATGCACGGGCGCCGCCGCCATTTTGCGGGTGAAAATCACACCTTTTCCGACGGGCATGCCAAGTGGTTCAAAGCGCCTCCCGAATATTGGCAGCAAAGCCTTTCAGGCGTTTGCTGGCAATCGCCCCGACGCGGTGCCCAATACGCCAACTGCAGCGGTTGGTTTTTCGCCCCTCAAGACTGACTGGCAAAGCGATTTCCCTGTGGCATCATTGTGACGGCAATATGAACGAGCGAAAGAACCGATAGGAGCGTCGGGGGCATGGCTGCGGAACAAACGACCGTTGCGACGCCGCTGCGCGTTCAGGTTGGGCTGGTGGAAGGGCGGTTGCGCTGGCACGCCATCACTTTGGCGCTCTTCTTGGTCGCCGCTTTCACCGTCGCCAGCGGTTGGGCAGGGTTGCTGCGCCACGAAATCTTGGGCACGGGTTATTTGCCTCGCGGGGGCGTCCCCCTCTTTTTGCTGTTGGTCCTGCTCAACGCCGCCATCCGCCGCCTCGCCCCCTCCATCGCCCTTAACCGCACCGAATTGGCTGTCATCTTCGCCCTTTTGCTCACCATCGCCGCCATCTCAGGGCAAGAGTTCGGCATTCACTTTTACCTGAATTTGCTCGGCTTGGTCTATTACAGTTCACCGCAAAGCCAATGGTTCAACCTCTTCACGCCCCACCTTGCCCCTTACCTCGTTCCGTCCCTGCAATTTCGTGACCCTGCCATCCTTTGGGCGTTTGAAGGGATGCCGATGGGCGCTCGTCCCCCTTTGGGCGAATGGCTTGTGCCCTTGCTCGCTTGGACGCCTTACCTTTTCGGTGTCTACGCTTTGCTCGTTTGCTTTTGTGGCTTGTTTGCCCGCCAATGGGAAGAGCACGAGCGATTGCTTTATCCCCTCACGCAAGTGCCGATGGAACTTTCGGGCGATGACCAGCATGCCGTTCCCCTCGTCTTGCGCAGCCCTTTCTTTTGGCTGGGCTTTCTGTCAGCCGCCGTCCCCATCTCCCTTCGGGGCTTGCACCTTTACTTTCCCCAAGTGCCTGACCCCCGTTTGCAACGGACGGTCGCCGAACTGTTCGGGCTTGCCCCCAATGCGCCGCTTTTTCCGACGGGACCGTTCTCAGCCTTCAACGGGCTTTTGGCACACTTTTACCCTGAGATGGTGGGCATCGCTTATTTGCTTTCCCGCGAAGTCGGCTTCAGCCTTTGGTTTTTCCTCTTCCTGCGCCACACGGAAGTTGCCCTGCGGATGGCGATGGGGCAAGACCTTTACCATGCCGAGTTTCTGACCTTCCAATCCATCGCCGCCTACACTGTCATGGCTTTGGCGATTTTGTGGGTGGCTCGCTTTTATCTTCGGGACATTTTGAGGGGCACGGTGACAAGCCTTCTGGGGCGATGGACGGGTAGGGCAGCACCGACGCCTTCGGAAAGTTGGGCACTTTTAGGGTGTGTCGGGATTTTCGTCGGGTTACTTTGCTGGGCGAAGTGGGTGGCGGGGGTATCGGTTTTCTGGGCGGCGGTGATGTCGTTAGGGTTGCTGGTGGCTTCTTTGGTCGTGGCGAGAGTCGTCTCGGAAGCGGGCATTTACATCTACTCGGCACCTTTTCGGGTCAATCAGGTGCTTTTTGATGTCTTCGGAAAGGATCGGTTGGGGGCGAAGAACATCGTTTTGTTGACGGCGATGAGTTGGGTGCAAATTCGGAGCACGGGGACGATGGCGGCGGGGTATTTGAGCAACGCTTTTCGCTTAGGCAGTCTGGCGGGGGTGTCGCGGAAGACAATCGCCTTTTGGATGCTAATGGCGATTTTGCTGACGCTGCTCGTTTGCCACCTGACGATCCCGACAGTCATTTACACTTACGGCGTGCCCAAGTTGAGTTGGTGGGCGAAGAACGCAGCGCTGAACACGACGAACTTGATCGCTCAATACTTGACGACGACTCGCCCGATGACGAGCCACCATTGGGCGGGTTTCCTTTTGGGGGCGATAACTTGTGGGCTTTTGATCAAGTTGCGGTTGACTTTCGTCGGCTTCCCTTTGCATCCCTTGGGCTTCATCACTTGGTTGGGCTGGCCGATTGACCGCTATTGGCTGTCCATCTTCCTCGGTTGGGCTTTGAAGGCAGTGGTGTTGCGGTATGGAGGCTATCGGGCATTCAACCATTTGCGTCCCTTCGCCTACGGCTTGACAGTGGGCGGGACGACGACCTTGACCTTCTGGATTTTGCTCCGCCTCATTTACCAGACGGGCGAGAGTTTGATTTACGACTGACAGCGCCCAAAAGGGGCTGAAAAACGCTATGCGGAGAGCCTGTCGCAGTGGAGCGCCGCTCCGGCAGGATTACCAACCTCCGCCTTCGTGGCTGGATAGCCACTCCAACAGTTCATTCGGACGAAGGCTAACAGTCCTCAAACAGCGGGACCGCCCAACAGGCGCTCAATCTCTTCCTTGTGGCGGGTTTCGTCCTCGGCGAACATTTCCAGCGTTGCCTTCAAGCCGACATCGCCGACGGCTTCGGCTTGCTGGGCACGCTCGCGGTAGCCCGCAATCGCTTCCAGTTCGTAACGCAGCGAATCTTCCAAGACGGCGCGCCAGTCAAAAACTTCCGTCGGCGCTTCGGGTTGCACCTTCGGCGTCCCGCCCAAAGCGACGATTTTGTCGGCGATATAGGTGGCGTGCTTCACTTCGTCCATGATTTCCTCCCGCAGCAATTCACGGACTTCGTGCCCCGCAATGCCCTTCAGGACACTGGAGTGGCGGATGTAGCGGATGATGGTGTTGATCTCGGCGTTCAAATCGGCGTTCAACCCCTCAATCAGTTGCTGCAACTTCTCGTCCATCTCTGCGACCTCCTTTGCTCAAAATGTGCGCCCGCAATTTTAGCGCACCTTTGGCTACCAGATGTAAACCTGACCGCCCAACCGCTTGAAGGTTAACAACGCTGTCGCCGAGATGAGCACCATCAAGGTCGTGACGACGAAGGCAAGTTCCACATTGCCCGCCGACATGTTCAGGAAGGCTTGGACGGGCAAGACTTTGCCGACATCGGTGCCGGCGACGACCAACACGGGCGCAAATTCGCCGATCGCCCTCGCCCATGCCAAAACCAATCCTGCCAGCAACCCATTTTTCGCCAGCGGCAGGGTGATGCGGAAGAAGGCATAAAGGGGCGACGCACCAAGGCTGCGGGCAACCTGCTCAAAACGCGGGTTCACTTGATCAAAGGCTGCCTTGAAGACGCGCACCGCTAACGCCGAAGCGACAGCGAATTGAGCGACGACGATGCCTTGCGGCGTGTAAAGGAAACCAATCGTGTCGTTCAGCCACTTGCCCGTCTCCGTCTGACCAAAGACCGCCACCAAAGTTAAGCCGACAATCAGCGGCGGGATGACGATAAGCAAATCCACCACCGTGTCCACGACGACGGCGCCAGGGAAAGGGAAGCGGGAAAGGGCGTAAGCCGTCGGGATGCCCAATAACGCCGCCAGCAAAGCGGTGACCGTCGCCGTCGTCACACTCAACTGAACGCTTTCAGCTAATTCAGCCCGCGCAATGGGGTTGTGCCAAAACTGCAACACCGCTGGGACTGACGATTCTTCCACCGACCAAAAAGGCAGCAAGGCATCCACCAGCAACAGCGAGAAGATGAAACCGCAGTAGACGAAAAGGGCGACGAAGATAGCAACCCGAAACCAAAATTCCGCTCCCGTCATCTTGCGGGCGGGAAACCGAGAGGCGTCTTGCTTTTGGTCAACGGCAGTCATCGTTGTTTGCCTCACTTCAGCGGGCGATGGCGGCGAGGGCTTTGGTGTAAGGGGCAGGCAAATCGTTGCGGGCGGTGAAACCGTGTCGGCGCAGAATCGCTTGCCCTTCCGTCAAGGCGAATTGCAAAAACTTTTCGGCGGCTGCTTTGTTGCGCGTCGTCTTCAAAATCGCCAAGGGGTTAGCAGTGATGACATTTTGCTCAGGCGGGATGGGGATGACTTCCACGGCGGGACGCACCCAAGGGTAATTGGCGATGGCGTCCCAATTGAGGCAAGCGTCAATGCCACCCAACCGCAAGGCGTTCGCCAACTCGGGCGCCGTCATCGCCCGCAGCACGACATTTTTGTGCACCGCTTTCGTCAACCCGTTTTTGCGCAAGATGGCTTCGCTGATTTCGCCGATGGCACACGCCTTCGGGTCGCCCAATCCCACTTTGACGCCGGGTTTGGCTAAATCCGCCAGCGAACGAATGCCTTTGGGATTGCCCTTGCGCACCAAAATGACGGGGACGAAGTAGCCGATGACTGCACTCTTGAGGACATAGCCCCGCTTCTCGGCTTGCTGCACATAGAAGGCTTCGCCGGGCAAAAACAGGTCGCCTTGTCGGCTCAGGATGATTTGCGCCAGAAGGCAGTTGGAGCCCGTGAAGTTGAAGCGGACGGGAATGCCGTAGCGGCGCTCAAACTGGCGCCCCATCTCTTCCAACGGCGGGCGAAAGGCAGCGCCGGCGTAAATGAACAACGGCGTTCGTTCGCTCAATTTAGTGGGGCGGGTTTCTTCCTCGGCTGGCTCAAAACCCCATTTTTTCCAGACCCGCTTGGCTTCAGCGGTTTGCAAAAAGCGCAGGAACGCTTGAGCCGCCGCCAAATTTTTACCTCCCTTGACTAAAACCGCACCGACATAAATCGGCTCGTAAAGGCGCTGCGGGATTGTTTGGACAGCAACAAGGTCGTGCTCAACGACAGGCGGTTGGTCGGGCACATAACTTTCCATCAGGCAAGTGCGATACAGGATGCCCACATCCGCTTGCCCTTTTTTGAGCAACTGCTTGGCTTGGTCGGGGACTTTGGGCGTGAAGACTTTGCCCTTCACTTCGTCCCACAGTTTCGCCGCTTCCAACGCCTGCTTGGCGCCTCGCCCACCCGATAGGTTGAAGGCGTAAGTGACGATGCGTTTCACTTTTGGCGAGGTCAAATCTTCCAACCGCTTCACACCGGCGAGATTGTTTTTGGGGACGATGAGGGCTAAGGGGATGCGGGCGCACCGAACGAGGCTGCCCTCCACGAACTTGCCCTGCTCCGCCAGTTTGGTCAATTCAAAAGTGCCCAACGCCAAATAGATGTCGGGCGTGGCGCCATCTCGGAGCAAATTGAGCAAAGCGACGACACCCGTGACAGTTGGGCGCAACTCTATGTCGGGGTGCGCCTTACGAAACGAGTGGGCGATGTCGCCGTAGGGACCCGCCAATCCGCAGGGAACGAAAATTTCCACGCGCCCATTCGCTGCCTTCTCTCCTGCCGCCATGGCGCCTGTGCTCGTTTTCTTGGCGGGTGGTTGCTTTTGAGGTTGGGGCTTGATGGTGCCCTTACCGTAAACCCGTTCCACTTCGGCGCCGACGACCATCTTTAGTTGCTCAAAAGTCCAGCCGCTGATGGCAGGGTTGCGCAGGAAGGCGAAGGTCCTGCCTTTGTAGTCAATTTTTATCTTGCCGTTGATGAGGAAGGCGCCGCAGTTTAAGCCGCGCTTTTGCCATTCAGCGCCGCCCTTTTCCGAAGTGAAATCGTAGACGATGGCGTGCACCTTGTCGGGGAAGGCTTCCACCAATTTGCGGGCAAAGTCTTTCACCCACTCGTGGCCTTCGCCCCCTACCACCTGAAGGGGATAGAAGGCTTCCACTTTCACTTTCGCCTTGGGAGAACCGTAAAGGATGCGCCAACCTTCGTCCTTGACGGGAACGGAAGGTTTTTTGGGCGGGGCGGTTTTGGCAGGAGGCTTTTGCCCTTGCGCCCAGACGAGAGTGGCAACGCCTAACATCGCGATGAGAGCGCAAACGCTTAACCATTTGCGCATCGTCTCTCACCTCCGAAGAGATTGAACGGCGGTTGGGTGAACGGCGTTGCGTTTGCCGACGAAGTTGGGGATGCCCAACTGCGCCAGCAACTTTTGCGTCTTCGGCTCTACAAGGAAGCGCAAGAAGCGGTGGGCTTCCACCTTGTTCTTCGCTTCCTTCAACATCCCTGCCTGCACTTTCACGGGCGGATAAGAGTTATCGGGCAAATCGGCGACGATTTTGTAGGTCGGCGACATGACTTTTTCGGGGGCACTGTCAAAGGGGCAAGTGGCGTAGTAAATACCAGCATCCACCCGTCCCATGCAGACATAGTTGACGGCTTCCTGAGCGTGCCAGTGGGTGACGATTTTCCCCTTCAGTTTCTCCCACAGTCCCAGCCGCATCAAGGCTTGCTGGGCGTAGTAACCGACGGAGTTGAGTTTGGGGTCGGCGATGACGATGCGGCGGACGGAGGGCTTGAGCAAATCGTTCAGGGAATGAACGCCCGCACGATTTCTGGCAGGGACGACGACAATGAGTTTGAAAGTCCCGAAGGTCACGACGCTTTTGGGGTCTACGAACCCTTCCTGCACCATCTGCCGAATTTCCAGTTCGCCTGGCGCCACGAGGATGTCAGGACGCTCGCCCTTCTGGCGAATTCGCCGCACCAACATCACGCCGTTGTCGTAAGTGATGCGAACCTTAATGCCCGTCTGGCGCTCAAACTCCGCCTTGAGGCGGTTGAAGGGCACGATCATCCCGCAGGGGACGAACAGATGCAATTCGCCCTTCGTCTGGGCGCTTGCACCCATTACCGTCATTAAGGTGACCGCTAACGCCATCAACCAACGCATCCTGCGTCCCTCCTTAGCAGCCTCCCTAATAGCGGGAGCCTCAATCATCCCAACGCTGTCGCCGTCCTGTTAAGTTCCATTATCCGTTCCATTCGTTGCCGTCTCATGCTTAAGGCACTCTTCGCTGCTGTCGGCGCCAAGCGATTAACAAGGTGGCGATCAAGGCGGTGGCGATGATGGCAGAAGCGACAGTCACCCATTCCAAGTTGGCATGGCGTTCCGCCCCCGTCAGGCACGGACACTTGTAATCGCCGAACAAGCGCCCGAAAGAATATGCCACCAAAGTGTCCATCCCGATTTCTAACGCCTCATAGACGAGCATCTTCTTCCAGCCAAAGAATCGGGCAATCAAGATAGCGCCAGGCAAACTGACGCCAGGACCTCCCAGCAAAATTGCCATCGCTGGCGCCACGCCCATCCCTTGCTTCAAAAACGCCTTGACGAAGGGGATTTCCGTCAGGATGGGGAAATACATGACCGAACCAAACGCAGATGCCAGAAAAGTTGCCCGAAAGGAGTTATCGCCGAGAAAAAAGAGGGGCTTGTGCCCCTCAGCGCTCACTGCAAACCATTCCAGTGGCACTTTGCGGGCGGCGAAGGCGATGAGCAAGATGGCAGGGACTAAGATGGGCAAAGTCATCCTCATGAAGTGCCAACTTTCCAACAGCCAATCTTTCACCTCATAAGGCTCAAACCATTGGCTGAGCGCCCAGACCAAAGCGACAGTGCAAGCGATGAGGGCGGGGATGCGCAACGCCCAAGGCAAACCTTTCGCCCCCAAAATCAGCAAAATCATCAGGCAAGCCATCACGAACCAACTGCGGTAGGGGTAACGCTGTTCGCCCTCTGGCAACAGGATAGGAGCGGGTCCGTCCGCCATCGCTAATTGCGCCCGTTGGCGCTCTTCTTGCCGAAAGAGCCATGCCATCACTAACCCGATGACCAACGCCGAAACGATAGTTCCTCCCAGCCGCCAGATGCCAAAAAGTCCCCCAAAGACCTGAAAAGTCCAAACCAGCGTTACCAAGTTCAAACTCGGACCCGCATACAAAAAGGCGAAGGCAGGACCGATGCCCGCGCCCCGCTTGTGGATGCTCACGCCTAACGGGACGATGTTGCAGGAGCAAACGGAGACGATGAAACCCGAAAAGATGCCTGCCCCGTAAGCCAGCCATTGGCGTGCTTGAGCGCCGAGATAACGCAGCACCTTCTCAACGGGCACGAAGGCGGCGATCGCTCCCGCCAAAAGGTAAGCGGGCAAGACAACAGGCAAAAAGTCCCAAGTCAAAATGCAGCACTGAAAGATGTCAATGGCATCCGCCAACATCTCTTGGGCGAGGTTGGGTTGTGGTGACAACTTCATCACCTCTGCCTACTGAGTCGCAGGTTCTGGTTCAACGGGCTTTTTCTCATAGACCAAAGTCACGATGAAAAGCCCGTCCTCATAGAGGATTTGGGTTTCCCGCTTCAGCAACGCTTCGTCCACCAACTCGTATTTTTCGGGAGGCACCCGCACTTCAATCACGGCATCTTCGTCCGCTTCAAAAGGTGGGCGGATAACTACCTCCGCTTCGGGACATAAATCCTTCGCCAGCGTCACCAATTCGCTGATCCGTCGTTCCAACAGGCTACGCTGCTTCTTTGCCCTCACTTTGCTCATTTTCTGATCACCTCACTGACGGCTTGGACGAATTGGCGGGTGTAAGCAAACAATTTCTCCACATCCCGCCGAGACAATTCCTCGCGCCCGTAATGGGCTTTGTCCCTAAGTCGGTAAGCGAACCCTAAGTATTCGCCGAAGCGTTCTGACAAAACACGACGCCGTTTGATAAGTTCAAGACCAAAGCGATTGCGCAACCCGCCATGAGACCACTCCGTTTGCTTGATGCCGAAATGCTCCAAGATGGCGATGGCTGCCCAAAACATGGCGGCGTAACAGCACAAGGCACAGCCTTCCATGGATTGACCCTGCCAACATGCCTCTGCGCCAGCGAGCAAGTTTTGGGCTTTCTCAAGAGCCGTCATGGTTGCCCCTCAAATGCCCACAGACAGGACAGTCATGTAACCTTCGCACCTTGACGACCCGATAGGCATGGTTTGCTGTGTCAAAAACCAACAGGCGATTTGTCAACGGTTCTCCGACCCTGTGTCCTGTGTCCCGTGTCCCGTGTCTCAGAACCACTTTGATGGCTTCAATGGCAGCGAAGCAACCTGTGATGCCTGCGACGGCGCCGAGGACAGGGAACGACCATGCGTCCCACCAATCGTCGGTCGGGTCTTCGGGATAAAGGCAACGCAGGCAGGGCGTTTCGCCGGGCATGATGACTGTCAGCGTCCCTTCCATCCCGTTCATCGCCGCTTCCACCAAGGGTTTGCGATGGCGGACGGCGACGGCGTTTAAAGCGATGCGTTCCTGCCAAACGGGCGTGCAGGAAAGCAGCACATCGGTGTTCGGTGCTAATTCATCACCCAACGCTTCGGTGAACGGCTCGGCGATGGCGACAATTTCCACATCAGGGTTGAGCCGATGGAGGCTTTCCCGCACCTTGAGGATACGGGGCTTGCCCACCCAGTCGTAGGTCTGCAAAATCTGGCGGTTCAAATTAGACCAAGTGGTGTTGCCCTCGTGCACCATGATAAGCCGACCGATGCCTGCCGCCGCAAGATAAAGGGCTGCCGTCCCGCCGACGCCGCCGCAGCGGGTGATGAGCGCCGTCGCCTGCCGCAATCGTTCCTGTCCCTCGTCCGTCAGCAAAGGCAAATGGCGCAAGTAGCGCGCCCGTTCGTTCTCGGTCAGTGCCAACCCTCATCACCTCACGGCAAACAGTCCTTCTCCGACATTCCGAGGTTGCTACCCAACTCATTGGAACGCCTGCAGCGGGGGACAAGTTCCGCCGTTTTTTCAGTGATGGACATCGCGATGTTGGACAGTGCAAGGGTAACCTTGCTGGCGAAGAAAATCGGCGACGGCTTCCGCCAAGACGACGGAGCGGTGTCGTCCGCCTGTGCAACCGATGGCGATGGTCAAGTAAGATTTGCCCTCACGGCGATAGTGGGGCAAGGCGAATTCCAGCAGCGATTGGAGACGGCGCAAAAACTCTTGGGTTTCGGGTTGCTGCAGCACAAACTGCTTCACCCGCTCGTCCAACCCGCTCAGGGGACGCAAGGAAGGGTCGTAGTTGGGGTTGGGAAGGAAACGGACATCCAGCACCAAATCGGCATCTACGGGCAAGCCATACTTGAAGCCGAAAGAGACGACTTTCACTTGCATCGTTGCTTCTTCGCCGGCTTGCAACCGCCGCACGATTTCATCCCGCAATTGTTGAGGAGTCAAGCCTGAAGTGTCCAAAACCTCATCGGCGATGGCGCGGATGTCTGCCAGTTGCTCCCGCTCCCTCTGGATGGCTTGAAGCAAGTCCTGCCCTTCGCTGTCAAGGGGATGGCGGCGGCGGGTCTCTTTGTAACGGCGCACTAAGACTTCATCGCTGGCTTCCAAAAAGAAGACCCGAACTTCGTGGCTGTGCTCCCGCAGTTGGGCGATGGCATCTTTTAAGTCGTGGAAAAACTCACCACCTCGCACATCGGCGACGAGCGCCACTTTGGTGATGGGCTGACGGGAGCGGACACATAGTTCCGCCAAAGTCGGCAAAAGGCGTGGGGGCAAATTGTCCACGCAGAAATAGCCGACATCCTCTAAGGCGTGCAACGCTAAGGTTTTGCCTGCACCCGATAAGCCCGTGATGACCAAAATGGTCGGCTTAATCACTCGCCTCACCTCAAGGGCAATCGGCGTGACCGATTTTAACACCGTTGCGCCTTCCCTTGCTTCGTTCGTCGGCATAGCATAAAGCCATGCCCTTACCCTACGACCCACAATTTTTGGGGGTGATGGGGCGATGCAGGAAATAACGGTGCGGACAAGCAAGCGCGAAGAATTGGTGGACATCACGGAGCAAGTGCAAGGTGTCGTCACTCAGGCGGGGGTGCGAGAGGGCGTTTGCTGGCTCTTTGTCCCTCACACGACCGCCGCCATCACCATCAATGAAAACGCTGATCCTTCGGTGCGGGTGGACATCTTGGAGCATTTGCGCCGCCTCGTCCCTGCCACAGAACATTACCGCCACACGGAGGGCAACGCCGACGCTCACATCAAAACTGTCTTGGTCGGCAACAGCCTTTGGGTGCCCATCGTCAACGGGCGTTTGCGCTTGGGGACATGGCAAGGGATTTTCCTGTGCGAGTTTGACGGACCTCGCACCCGCAAAGTTTGGGTGGAAGTGACGGAACGGCAGCGAGTCGCCGATGGCAAATAGCAAAATAGGCAAGTGGGCGGTTAGGACGAGGCGGCATCCAAACGGGCTTGCCGAAGGAGCGGGTGCTGCCGCAAGCGCTTGAGGGCGACATCGGCAATTTGCTTGACCCGCTGGCGCGACAAGCCCAACCGCCGCCCAATCTCCTCGTAGGTGTAGGGCTGCCCGTCTTCTAAGCCATAACGCATCTTGATAACGGTGCGGTAGTTTTCGGGCAATTCATCCAACGCTTGCTCAATGTGCTCCCGCAGGGTTTGCTGCACCAGTTCCTCTTCGGGGTTGAGGATGGCGGTGTCCTCAATGGCGTCCAAGAGGGTGACTTTCTCTTCAGAGTCCACAGGTTCATCCAGCGACGAAACTTGGTGGGGATAGCCCAGCAACTCTTCCACTTGCGTTCGGGGCATCTTCAGGTAGCGGGAAAGTTCCTCGGCGCTCGGTTCGCGCCCCAACTCTTGGGTCAGGATTTCACGGGCTCGGCTGAGTTTGTGCAGTTGCTCGCTGATGCGGGTGGGCAACTTTACCAATTGGCTTTGGGCTTGGATGGCGCGGATGACGGCTTGGCGAATCCACAAGGTGGCGCAGGTGCTAAAGCGCGTCCCCTTGCGCCAGTCAAAGCGGTCAACGGCTTGGATCAGCCCGATGTTGCCCTCTTGGATCAGGTCGTTGAGGGGGACGCCATAGCCCCGATATTTGCGGGCGATGGAGACGACCAAGCGCAGGTTGGACTCAATCATGACCTCGCGGGCTTCCTCGCCGTCCTTGATGACCGCCCAATCCTTTGGCGTCGCTATTGACAGATAACGCTGGCTGATTAACTCCACGAGATGATTGGGACGGCGCTCGGCACTCATGCGCCTCCATTCCTCAGCAGGCACATCTACTTGACGGGCAATTTCATCCAATCGCTCAGCAGGCAACTTCTTCAAGGCGTCCTTTAGCACTTGCAAGTAGTCGTCAAAGGTCTCGTTCTCCTTCCATTTCCGCAAGCGGATGCCGAACTCTTTAGCGACATACTTGCGCAGTAATTTCTGCTTCACCCGCGTTGCCTGCTCCATCCGCTTCGCTAACTCTTGCTCTTGGTCTTTGGTCAACAACGGACGACGCCTCAACTCCCTTGCCCACGCCGCCATCGGGTCCTCTACGGCAGCATGGGCTTCCTCTTCGGCTAACTCCTCAGGGGTCACGACCAAATCTTCAGGCAACTCGGGCAGGACGATTTGCTCCTCTTCAGGGAGCATGCCCTGCTCAAACCAAAACTCTTCCCAGTCTTCGGAGAAGGATTCAGGGAAAGGCTTCTCCGCCTCAGTCAGTTCCAGCCCTTCTTCCTCGGCAGGCTTGGGCAGCAATAACCCTTCGCCTGCCACTTCCCCTAATTCTTCGGGCAGTTCAACTTCCAGCCACTCCTCCTTTTTTCGGTGAGAACGACGCTTTGAAGCCTTTTTGGTGGAGACAGCCATGCGGCAGATCACTCTCCCGCTTCGTGGGTTTTGAGACGATAGGGCAAGCCACCCTCCAAACGATCTTCGGCGTCCGCTATTAGTTATACCCCAAACCGACGCCGAAGGCAACTCACCCCTAACTTATCACCCCCGCCACCAACGGCAAGGCGGGCGCTTCCGTCCCAATCCCAAAACACGCCTGCCCTTCCGCCACCAACTCCGCCTCAATGGGGCGGGAACTTTGCAGCGTCGCCAACACCTCGCCCGCTTGCACAAAGTCGCCGACCTTTTTATGCACCCGAATCCCCGCCGCTGCGTCCACGCCCTCGGCGCCCAGTCGCCCCGCTCCCAACCGCGCCGCTAAAAGCCCCAGTCGGCGCGTGGCAATGTGGGTGACCACACCTTCCCGTTCCGCCCGCACCTCCGTCTGATGGTTCGGCTGGGGCAACCGCTTAGGGTCGTCCACGATGCTCGCATCGCCCCCTTGCGCCGCCACCAATTGCCGAAACTTCTCCAACGCTGCCCCACTGCCCAAAAGTTCCTCTGCCTTCCGCCGCCCCTCCTGCGGGTCGCTGCCAACCCCACCCAGCCAGAGCATGTGTGCCGCTACGGTTAGACAAACTTCCCGCACATCCGTTGGTCCTTCGCCCCGCAGGACGGCGATGGCTTCGGCAACTTCCACCGCATTGCCGACGGCGTGCCCCAACGGTTGCTCCATGCTGGACAGCACCGCCACCGACCGCTTGCCCGCCAACTTCGCCGTCCGCACTAACCCTTCCGCCAATGCTTTAGCGTCCTCCAGCCGTCGCATGAACGCTCCGTCCCCGAACTTCACATCAAACACGAAGGTATCCGCTCCGCCCGCCAACTTCTTGCTCAGGATGCTGCTGACAATGAGCGGGATGGACGCAATCGTCGCCGTCTTGTCCCGCAGGGCGTAAATCTTTTTGTCGGCGGGCGCAATGTCTTCAGTGGCGACGGCGATGGCGCAACCGATGCGTTGCACTTGCCCGATGAACTCCGCTTCGCTCAAATTCAGTCGCATCCCTGGGATGCTTTCTAATTTGTCGGCGGTTCCGCCTGTGTGCCCCAAGGCGCGCCCCGTCAGTTTGGCGACGGGCACGCCCCCTGCCGCTACCAACGGGACGACGACGATGCTCACTTTATCGCCGACGCCCCCCGTGCTGTGCTTGTCCACTTTGATGCCGTCAATCGCAGACAAATCCAACATCCGCCCGCTTTCCGCCATCGCTTTCGTCAGCCACCAAGTTTCTTCGTCATTCAGTCCGCGCACATAGACGGCAGCCAGCCACGCCGCCATTTGCTCTGGCGCTATCTCGCCCCGCACGAAGCCGTTCACCAGCGCCCGAATTTCCCCCTCGCTGTTCGCCTCCCCATCCAATTTTTTGCGGACGATTTCGTAGGCGAGCATCTCCGTCACCCCGTTACGGCACCAAGACGACCTTGCCCTTCGTCTGGCGGGTCTCCAAGCGATGCTGGGCGATGCCAGCGTCTTTGAGCGGATGCACCTCGCCGACGATGGGCTTTACCTTGCCTTCCCGCAGCCACGCTATCACTCGCTCCTTTGCCTCCTCAGCGACTTTCGGGTCGTCTATCATCATCCCACCTGACACGCAGGCGATAGTCAACCGTCGCCGAAAGATGTCGCCTGAAGCGACCGTCCCATCCTTACCGCTGGCGTGCCCGTAGACAATGAGCCGACCATTTGTTGTCAAGCAACGAACGCTTTTGGTGAACACCTCCCCGCCGACGCTCTCCAACACCAGATGGACGCCTTCGCCGTTTGTCCGCTCCCGCACCACCGCCTCAAAATCGTCCCGCTCATAGTTGATGGCGACATCAGCGCCCAACGAGCGCGCCAGTTCCACTTTTTCTTCGTTGCCCGCCGTCGCAAAGGCGACACCGCCCAACAACTTGGCGATTTGCACGGCTGCCGTCCCGACACCACCTGCGGCGGCGTGGATAAGCACCCGTTCGCCCGCTTGCAACTTGCCCAGTGTCACCAACGCAAAATAAGCCGTCAGCCAGTTGACGGGCACTGCTGCCGCTTCCACATCGCTGAGGTTCTCAGGCACGGGCATTGCCCGATGGGCAGGCGTTAGGCAATATTCGGCGTAAGCGCCTTTGGGCACTCACGCCATCGCCCGTTGCCCAACCTGCCAACCCGTCACGCCCTCGCCGACGGCTTCCACGACCCCCGCCACTTCGATGCCGGGAATGTGAAGCGGCTCTGGCGGGACAGGCACCCAACCGCGCCGACGCATCGTGTCCACATAGTTGACGCCGATAGCGGTGACCCGAAGGAGCAAAGACCCTGCCTTCGCTTCAGGTTTGGGCACTTCCTGAAGTTGCAGCACTTCAGGACATCCCGTCCCCACTTGCACGATAGCCCGCATCGTTGCCATCCCCTTTCGCCTCCTTGAGAAAAGTCCTCACCGTCGCGCCTCCAAGGTCAAGTGCATGTGACCGTGCCAGTTCCAAAACTCCATGCGGAAAGTTCGCCCCCGCAGCCGATAGGCGAACCGACCGCCTTGCGCGATGGGTCGGACAGGATTCCCTGCGTAAGCGAGCGTCAAGGCTTCTATCCCGCCTTCCGCTTTCAGCGCCTCCCGAAACTCTTGCGCCCAATCGTTCGCCAACACGCTCAGTCGCTCTTCCACCAATTGCCTCACCAAGCGCTTTTGCGTCCCACTCATTTCTTGCACGGGCAACCCCGCAAACTCAGATGGGACGCCCCGAAAAGCGTCAGGGTGCGTCGTCGGGTCGTGGGCTTGCTTTCGTTGCTCGTCCGTCAATGCTTGCCAAAGTTGCACTGCCAGTGTTTCTTCTCCGTCCCAAAGCCAATCCTTCGTGTTGTTCAAGTGCGGGTTGGAGCCCAACACGACGGGACCGAGCCACTCGTCACCCCGACTGCGCAACAGGGTCAGATGATGCCCAGCGATGCGGACGGCAAAGGGTTCGCCCTTTGGGTCGCCGAAAAATGTCAAGGTGTAACTGCCAATGCCCCTCGGCTCAGGGACTTGTTGCTCCTGCCTCATCAGTGCCAGCACCTTCTCAGCACCCTTCTCGCTGCAGAGCACCCGCACCAGTTGGACGACCAACGCTTGTTGGTTGGCGTTTAAGGTGCCGATGAGGATGCCGGGACGCGGACCGCCGGGCAACCGAATTTCCCGCCGAAAGGGAGCGTCAAAGGGCTGCAAAACTTTTTGGCGTTGTTCCGCCGTCAGCGCCTCCCAAATTGCCAACGCTTCTTTTTGCCACTTGGGCAACTCCGAAGACGCCGACGCCAAAGGACGGAAACCCGACCAACCGAGGATGCCTGCGACCATCCCCATTGCGCCCACGATAAGCCATCGCATTGCCTTTCCCTCCTTGCCGTCACAGCGCCAATTTGCCCTCGACATGAAGTCGGCGGAAAATCTCCAATGTTTCGGCGAAGCCTTCTTCAACAGATGTCGGCGTCAAAGGTCCGATGTCTCGCTGCAAGGCGGTGTCGTCAAATTCTGCCAAGATGGGCAGCGGAGTGGGTTCAAAGGTGATGAGTTGACTGGCTTCAGGGACGAGTTTCGCCATCACCCCCACGCAATCGGCGACGGTCATGGGTGTTCCCCGCAAGTTGTAAACGCGCGCCCCGTCCAAATCGGCGAGGGCGCAACGGACGAAGGCATCCGCCACATCGGCGGCATATTGCAAGTCTATCAAGCCGCCGAAACGGATGCGGAAGGGTTGGCGCAAAACGAGCGCCTTCAACGCTGTCGTGATATCCGCTGTCACGCCCACATCCCGCCCGAAGCCGTAAACGGTGTGGGGTCGCAGACCTGCGCTGGCGATGCCCCATTCCTGCCAATAAGCGTTGGCGCACAGTTCGTTGCACACCTTGAACGCCCCATAGTGCGTCGCAGGTTTGAGCACAACCTCTTCGGGCACGGGCTTTTGCGGATACATTTCGGGCGGACCGAAAACAGCGGCGGAACTGGCATAAACGATGCGACGGATTTGCCCCTGAAACTGGCGTGCCCACTCAAAAACCCGCAGCGTCCCGATGACATTCACCATCGCCCCACCGATAGGGTCTTGACGGCACAAGGGAATTTGCCAAGCCGCCAAATGAATGATGCGGTCAATGCCTTCCCGCTCTATGACGGCGGGCAAAAATTCGGGACGCGTCAAGTCGTCGGCGACGAAGGGCACATCTTCCCAGTCGGGCACGAGCACCGAAAGCCGCGTCGGGTCACGCCGCACATCCGTCAGCACCATCGGCACACTCAGCCCCTTCAACTTCCGAACGACCCACGCCCCGATGAACCCACAGGCTCCCGTCACCAAAACCTTCATCACCTTCGCCCCTTTGAAAGCGACTGGCAAATAGCGACTGGCGACTGGTGAAACGGCAGTGAATGGCGGCTGGCAGCCGAGAAGTTGCCCAGTCGCCAATCGCTAATCACTCGCGAAAAACGGTTCGTCTTTGCGGCGGTAACGATAGGCGACCTCCTCGTTCAAGGCAATGCCGATGCCGGGTTTATCGTCGCGCAGTTCAATGAAGCCGTTGCGGATGATCGGTCCGTCCCATCCCAGCGCCAGTTCCTCCCAGAAGGGCACATCAATGCCGTGATGCTCCAAGACCAGAAAGTTGGGGATAGCGGCGCAAAGGTGGGCGGACGCCATCGTCCCGATGGGGCTGGAAATGTTGTGGGGGGCGACAGGCACCGTGAAAGTTTCCGCCAAATCGGCGATGCGCTTGCCTTCCAACAAGCCCGTCTTTTGGAAGTCGGGTGCGACGATGTGGACGCCACCGCGCACGATCAAGTCGTGGAATTGCTGACGGGTGTAATGGTTCTCGCCTGTCGCGATAGGCACAGGCGAATAGTCCGTCACCCGCTCCAACGCCTCCACGCTGTCAGGGGGCGTCGGGTCTTCCACCCAAAGCAAGCGGTAGGGCGCGACGGCTTCCGTCAAACGGATGGCGCTTTCCGCCGAGAAACGCCAATGGCAATCGATGGCGATGTCCGTGTCATCGCCGACAGCCTCTCGCACCGCTGCCACTAACTGCGCCATCATCGCAATCTCGCGATTGTCAAGGCATCGGTTGAAGTCATCCCGCGAGTAAGGGTTAGGGATGTCCACATCAAACTTCAGCGCCGTGTAGCCCATCGCCTTCACTTGCTTGGCGCGACGGGCGTAAGCCTCTGGGTCGGGCAACGCCGCTGCCTCCTCGCCCCGTCCGCCATGCGCTTTCAGGTGGATTTCGTAAAAGTGCTGCGTCTCGCCTGTCTCGCTCATCCACCAAGGGATGCGGGGCGTGCAAAGGGACGAGAGGCTGGATAATCCTTCTGCGGCATGGCAATCGGCGTAAAGGCGAATGCGCCGCCGAAATGCCCCGCCAAAAAGTTGGAAAAGGGGCACATTGAGCCATTTGCCCACAATGTCCCAAAGTGCCGTCTCAATGCCTGCGATGGCGTGGAAAATCGTCCCGCCGACAGGTCCTGCCGTCACCCCCGCCTCCCGCAACAGCCGACACAGCCGATCAATGTCGCGGAAATCTTGACCGAGAAGCAACGGCTTGAGTTCGTGGATGAGTCGGGTCAAGCCGGGCGCAAAGAAGCATTCGCCGTAGCCGACGATGCCTTCGTCCGTCAGCACCTTCACAATCGTCCAGTCGTAGTTGGCTTCAATGACCGCTGTCTGAATGTCCCGAATGCGCATCCGTTCCTCGCTCCCTTCGCTAAATTTGCTACCCGTCACCCATCTCTTCGTCGGGCACGATTTCGTCACCGACCCGAAGGATGCCACCTTTGACGATGTTGGCGCGCAGACCGCCCCGATGGATGAGGGCTTTGAGGGCGCCGGGTTTGTTCGCCAGCCGCTCAAAATGCTGACACGGTTCGCAAAGCCGAATGCCCCACAACACGACCTCACCGACGCGGAAAGTTTTGCCGACCAAGTGATTGAGCGGAACGCCTTCCGTGACGATGTTGCGGCGCGTTTCGGCAGGTTCTAACCAGATGCCATAATCGCGCCGCACGGCTTCAATGGCTTCCCACTCAATCAGCGTCACTTCTCGCCCCGCCCCCAACCGACCCGAAAAAGTTCCCATTGCCTTGAAGTAGCGGTCACCTTCCAAGCCCTTGCCCTCTACCGCCCGCACCCATTCAACGGCTTGCATCGGCGCTTGCGCGTAAGGTGCGATGAAGATGGCAACCACTCGCCCACGCCACATTTCCGACGCTCCTTTCGTCGCCCAAGTTTCCCGTTGCGGTCGGCGGCTGTGCCTTAGGTCGCAAGATAACCGCCGTCCAAGATGAGGGCTTGCCCCGTCATGAAGCGGGAGGCATCGCTGGCGAGGAAGACGAAGGCGTCGGCGATTTCGTCGGGCTCGGCGATGCGCTTGATGAGCAGCCGCTCCATGATAGCGTTGACGACTTCGGGCTTGGCGAAAAATTCGCGGTTGAGTTCCGTGCGGGTGGCGGGTGGGATCAAGGCGTTGACACGGATGCCCAAAGGCGCTAACTCCTGCGCTGCCACTTTGGTCAAAGCCAGCAACCCCGCTTTGGCGCAAGCGTAATCGGCATATTGTGGAGCGGGACGGATGCCCAACGCCGAAGCGACATTGATGATGACGCCACCGCCACCACGCTGCTGAACATGCTTTGCGAAAGCGACGGTGCACAAAAACGGTCCGCGCAAGTTCACCGACAACACGCGGTCAAAAGTTTCGGGCGTTTTGGCAAGGAGCGGCTCAATCTTTTGGATGGCAGCGTTGTTGATCAGAATGTCCACCCGCCCAAAATGGGCGACAGCGCGTTCAAAAAGTTGGGCTACTTGCTCGGCATCGGCGACATCGCAAGGGATTGCCAACGCGTTGATGCCGTCAACTTGCAAACGGTCGGCGGCTTGCTCGGCAGCGAGGGCATCAATATCGGCGATGGCGATGGACGCCCCTTCCTGCCCCATGCGTTTAGCGGCGGCGAAGCCGATGCCCCGCGCCGCCCCTGTGATGAGGGCAACTTTGCCGTCCAACACGCCCATCATCGTTCGCCCCTTCGGCAAATCGTCGCGTCATTCGCCGACGACCTCAAACTTTGCCCAACGGCTCAATTGGGGTGGGCACAAATAGCCCATGCTCATCGTTGCCACACCCAACCGATATTGACGGTCTTGCAAAAGGCAAGGATGGCGAAGGTTAGTTGGGACGGTCGTCGTGTAAATTCGGAGTTCGCCGTCCACGCAGGTCAAAATCTCTTCCCGCCAATCGCCGATGACATCGGCGATGCCCAACAGCGTCCCTTCCACGCGCAACAACTCTTGCTGCGTCGCCCAATGGACGAGGCGTCTTCCGATGAGCACTTCCTTTTGTGCGTCGCCGTCCCACCAAACCCCGCGCGGCGAAAGCGTTCTCCAATCTTTCTGCTGCAGCACTTTGCCGTCGGCGCTCAAAAGCCATCGTTGCTCGGGGAAATCCCGCTCGCCCATGTAGGCTTCCATGCCCCGATGGTTGGCATCAATGTCGGCGACCATGCCTTGATTGTGGATGTGGGTCGTCGGTTTGTCCCAGCCCCAAAGGATTTGCCCCGTCCGAGCGTCCACAAGGCAAATGCCGTTGCGTTGCTGGCGCGTCTCAAAGCCGTAGAAAATCTCCAAGCCTGCTCGGTCGGGGTCAATGTCGGCGACGACGCAAACATCGGGATGACCCATCCGCAAACTCCAAAGGACTTTCCCGTCGTCGTCAATGCAAGCGGCGCCGATAATCAATTCGTCTCGCCCGTCGCCGTCCACATCGGCAGCATGCAAGCAATGGGCGCCCTGCCCCGCAGCGGGCGAACCGCGTGGCGCTTCCAATTGCCAGACAGGGCGCAACTGCCCGTCCAACGCCACGATGCGAATCAACCCGTAAGTGCCCCGCTGCATGATGACGAAGGGATGGCGCCCGTCCAAGTAAGCGATGGCGAGGAAGTTACGGCTGGCGCGGTTGTAGTCTTCGTAGCCATCGCGGGAAATCCAAGCCACTCGCCCCTTCTCTTTGCCCGTCAAGCCGTCCAACATCAGAAGCCACTCAAGACCTTTCATCACATGCCCCGTCGGTTCGCGGGGGTCACCTTCACCCGCCTTCGTGAGCACTTCCGCTTTACCGTCCCCATCCACATCGTAAGCGAGGTAGGGCGAATACCAGATGCCCAGTTCAATCGCCCAGCCCAAATCAAAGCGCCAAAGGAAAGTGCCGTCACTGCGGTAGGCTTCCAGTTTGTAGGTGTCGGGGCTGGGCTTCCAGTAACCCGGCGCTTGGTAGGGGTCTACATTGAAGTCGGGTTGCTTGATGACGAAATCCAACGCCCCGTCACCGTCCAAGTCGGCGATGGCAACTTTTTGCGCCCGATAGCGACCTTGCAAGGGGATGGCGAGGTAAGGCTTAAGTTTGCCCGTGACGGTGATGGCGACTTCTTTGCTGCGGTTGTGCTTGCGGTTGCCGATGATGGCTTGCACTTGGTAGCGGTAAGTGGCGCCCCTTCGGACGGTTGTGTCAAGGAAGTTGGTTCGGGCGATGGGACGGGGCGTCAGGCGTTGCCATTCGCCATCTTCTTGCCACCGCAAGATAAGGAAGCGGACATCGGGGGAATCGTCGGCGAAAAGCCGCCAACTGAGGAAAACGCCTTCCTCGCTTTCCACCGCCACCAACCCACGATCCAAGCGCTCCACTGCGAAAGCAACTGTCGCCATCATCACCGTAAGCCACAGCGCGCTTGCCCATCGCATCGCTCAACACTCCCGCCGTCAAAATTTATGCCTTGCCCTGCTTGTTGCGCTGTGCCCAAAGGATGCCCAAGCCCAAAAGGGTTAGGTCAGGGTTGATGGCGTCCACGACGCCTGCCAAGGGGGCGATGAGCGACGCCAATCCGCCCGTCGCAATGACTTTCACGCCTTCGCCCAACTCCGCCCGAAAGCGCGCCACTAACTCCTTGACCAAGCCGACATAACCGAAAAGTAAGCCCGATTGAATGCTTTCCGTCGTCGTCCGCCCGATAGCGCAAGGCGGTTGGGTTAAGGCGACACGAGGGAGTTGAGCGGTGCGTTGGAAGAGGGCTTCGGCAGCCGTCGTGATGCCAGGAGCGATAGCGCCACCCAGATAAGTGCCGTCGGCGTCAATGGCGTCAAAGGTTGTCGCCGTCCCGAAATCCACGACGATGCACGGGACGCCGTAAAGGTGGCGGGCAGCGACCGCGTTGACGAGTCGGTCGGCGCCGACGGCTTCGGGGGGTTGATAAGCGTTGCGGATGCCCAAGTCCAACGCCCCCGTCACGATGAACGCATCCGTCCCGAAAAATTTCTGCGCTAATTCAGCGAACACGGTTGTCAAGGGCGGGACGACGCTGCACAGCACGACGCCTTGCACTTCGCTGACTTCGCAACCATGCCAAGCGAGGAAATCGCGCAGGGCGCCGAAATGTTCGTCGGCAGTGCGCCCTACTTCCGTTCGGATGCGCCAAGTGCCGAGAAGCGTGGGGCAAGGGGCACGGGACATGGGGCAGGGAACGGTTCGGTTTGGGTCCAACAACCCCATCGTGATGTTGGTGTTGCCGATGTCCACCGCCAACAAACGCATCGCCATCACCCCAGACGAATCGGCAGGTCAGCAAATCGGCAAGTCGGCAGTCAGCAAACAAGTCGCCAGTCGCTAATCGCCAGTCGCTTCGTCAAGATCGGACGGGCAAAAGGTCGTCCACTTCGTGCCGTCGCTCTATCAATTCGCGCAATTCGGGCGGGAGGGCGAATTGGACATTTTCGTCGGTCAGGCGCAACTCGCTGACTTCCGTCGCCCCCAATTCTCGCAATCGCTGAACAACTTGCCCCACGAGGATTTCGGGGGCGGAAGCGCCCGAAGTGACGCCGACGCTTTCCGCATCCCAAAGCCATTCGGGATTGATGCCATCGACGCCGTCAATGAGGTAAGCGGGGCAACCGTGGGCGAGGGCGACTTCCCGCAAACGCTGGCTGTTGGAACTGTTTTGCGAACCGATGACCAAGATGACATCCACCTGCTTCGCCAACAACTTGACGGCGTTTTGTCGGTTTTGGGTGGCGTAGCAAATGTCATCGGTGCGGGGGGCGACGATGTTGGGGAACTTGCGTTTGAGGGCGGCGACGATTTCGGCGGTGTCGTCCACGCTCAGCGTCGTTTGCGTCAAGTAAGCCACCCTGTTGGGGTCGGGCACTTCAAGGCGCTCCACATCGTCCACGCTTTGGACGAGGTAGGTGCAATGAGGCGCTTCGCCCATCGTCCCTTCCACCTCTTCGTGCCCTGCGTGTCCGATGAGGATGATGCTGTAGCCTTCCTTGGCAAAGCGGATGGCTTCCAAATGAACTTTGGTGACCAGGGGGCAGGTGGCGTCAATGACCCGCAAGTTTTTGCGTCGCGCCATCTCTCGGACGGCAGGCGAAACGCCGTGCGCGCTGAAGATGACCGTTGCGCCGTCAGGCACTTCGTCCAATTCGTTGACGAAGATGACGCCCCGCTTTCGGAACTGCTCCACGACGAAACGGTTGTGGACGATTTCCTTTCGCACATAGATGGGCGTCGGCAACAGTTGCAAGGCTTGCTCCACGATGTCAATGGCGCGGACGACGCCCGCACAGAAACCGCGTGGCGCCGCCAAAACCACCCGCCGCAATTTGGGAAGTTGCTTCAAGCCCATCGGTGCATCCCTTTCCTATCGCCGAAAAAATTTTTTGCGCCGACAAGATTTTGGCATCCCTCTCCGCCACCTGCCGCAGGGCGTGACAAAGTATGCCGATGGCAAGGAGGTCGGCAAGTTATGCGGCGGTCGTTGCGCGCTTATCGGTCAGGTTGGTGGCGGGAACGACGCATCTGGGAGATAGCGTCGTCTGATGAACAAACCGTCCAACGCTTGCGGGAGCGACTGCGGCTTTCATCGCTTTTAGCGAAAGTCCTTTGCGGTCGGGGGATGACGAGCGTAGAGACCGCCCGTCAATTTTTGCTGGCGAGCGCCAAGGATTTGCCTGAGCCAGAGAGCCTGATGGGTGTAAGTGCTGCTGCCGATTTGATCGTCCATGCCCTTCGGAATGGCAAAGCCATCCTTGTTCACGGCGATTACGACACGGATGGGATTTGTGCGACGGCACTTTTGGCAGGGACTTTGGCGCGCTTTGGTGGGCGCGTCTTTTACTTCACGCCGAACCGTCATAGGCATGGTTATGGAGTCGCCGACGAAGCCATTCACGCCGCCAGGCGACAAGGGGTCGGCGTCATCATCACGGTGGATTGTGGCATCACGGCAAGGCGTCAAATCGCTGAGGCGAAGGACGCTGGCATCACGACGATTGTCCTTGACCATCACGAGCCGCCTGAGACTTTGCCGCCCGCCCATGCCATCGTGAACCCGAAATTGCCCGATTGCCGTTACCCTTGCCCCGATTTGTGTGCGACGGCACTGGCGTTCAAGGTGGCTCAAGTTGTCGCCGAGCGATTGAAACGCCCCGCGATGCCGACGGACTTGCCGATTGAGTTGGTGGCGTTGGCGACGGTGACAGATGTGATGCCATTGGTCGGCGAAAATCGCCTCTTAGTGCGGGAGGGGTTGCAAGCGTTGCGACAAGGGCGGCATTTAGGGTTGCGGACGCTGATGGAAGTTGCGGGTGTAGATGCCCGCTCCGTCCGCTCCTTCCATTTGGGTTTCATCTTGGGACCGCGCTTGAATGCGGCGGGTCGGATGGATGACCCCAAACCTGCCTTGAAATTGTTGCTGACGACCAATCCCAACGAAGCGCGGGAACTGGCGCAACGGCTGGATAGCGCCAACCGTCGCCGCCAGCGAGAAGAAGAAACCGTCTTGCGCATGGCAGTGGAGATGGTGGAGCAGGAGTTGGATTTGACGACGGAGCGCGTCATCGTCTTGGCGTCACCCGAATGGCATCCAGGCGTCATCGGCATCGTCGCCGCCCGTTTGACCGAGTTGTATCATCGCCCTGTCTTTTTGGTCGCTTTGCAAGATGGCATCGGTCAGGGGTCTGCCCGCAGCATCCCCAACTTTTCCATCGCCGACGCTTTGAAGGCTTGTCAATCGTTGTTGCTTTCAGGTGGGGGACACAAAGCGGCGGGCGGGTTCAAAATCGCGTGCGAGCAACTGCCTGCCTTTCGGGAACGATTGAACGAGTTGGCGGAAAGGTGGCTCTCTCCCGACGACCTTTGCCGTCGCACTGTCATTGATGCCGAAGTGGAATCGGAAGAGTTAACCTTGCCGGCGGTGCAGGAACTGGCGCTGTTAGAACCGTTGGGCTACGGCAACCCGAAACCCGTTTTCCTGCTTCGGGATGCGAAAGTCATCCATGCCCAACGCTACGGGAAACGGTTGATTTTACGGGTTCGGAAAGGGGAGCGGGTGCTGGAATTGCAGGGGGATGAGATGGGCGAAGCCATTACCGACCTTCCGACGGACATTCCCATCCATGTTTGCTTCACGGCAGAGTTGCGCACCTTCAACGGGCTGCCGATGGCGGAATGGCAGATCGTGGATTGGTGTCCGAGTTTCCATCCCCTCAAGGTGGGTCAAAAACCGCACCTACTGAGCATTGAAATTCCGCCTTAGTGGGCGCGGAGGGACTCGAACCCCCAACCGACCGGTTATGAGCCGGCTGCTCTGCCGTTGAGCTACGCGCCCGTTCCACGGAATGAGTTGGCGCTATCAATTTTGCCTCACCCTACATCAGTTCTGCCAGTCGCTCCAAAAGTTTCTGATGACCTCGCAACTTTTCCAAAGCCCGTTGTTCAATGTGGCGGACGGCTTCGCCCGTGATTTTGAACATCTGACCGATTTCGTCAAGGGTGTAAGTTCGCCCGTCCAAGAGCCCGAAGCGCAATTGCAACACTTGCCACTCCCGCTCGTTCAGGTGGGCTTCCAAGAAAGCCCGAAGCCGTTCCCGCGCATAATTGCGCCAATAGGCATCTTCGGGGGACGGCATGTTGGGGTCGGGGAGGATGTCTTCCAAGAGCAATTGCTCTTCCTCATCCACGGGCAAATCCAGCGAAAGGGGTGCGGGGACGAGGGCTTGCAACTCTTCCACTTTTTCAGGGGAAAGCCCTGTCTCTTCAGCGATTTCGGCGGGCGTCGGGGTTCGCCCCAACTCTTGGGTGAGCCGCTGGGCGACTGCCATCACTTGGGAGAGGGTTTCCACGAGATGGAAAGGCAGATGAATGAGGCGGCTTTGTTCGGCGATGGCTCGGACGATATATTGGCGAATCCACCAAACAGCATAAGTGCTGAAACGCGTCCCCCTCTGCCAATCGTATCGGTCAACGGCTCGGATGAGCCCCAAGCATCCCTCTTGCACCAAATCTTCCAAGGGGACGACGGAGCGGTTGGCGAACTCCAAGGCGACGCTCATGACCAACCGCAAGTTGCTTTCAATCAGTCGCTCGCGGGCTTCCATATCGCCCTGACGGACGCGATGGAACAGGCGAATTTCCTCGTCAGGGGTTAGCGGAGTTTTCCAACGGAGGGATCGGAACAGCACCTCTATGGATGAGGGGATACCGTCCCGCTGTCTGTAGCCCTCCTCGTCGGCGCTTTCGGCAGCGAGGTCGTCGGTGGGTTCGTCGTCTCGTCCCATCAACTCTTCGTCGGCGTCTTCTGTGTCTGCGTCGCTTTCAGGGAGCACTAAGATGCCCTCTTCCTGCAACCATTCGGCGACTTCTTCTACGGGCACACCACTGCTTTCGGCAGCGGCTTTGACATCGCTGAAAAGGACTGCCTTCGTCTCTTGAGCCATCGCCCACAAGGTTTGGAGTTCTGGACGATCAAAGGCGCCAGATGGGATTGGCATAAGCCAGCACCTACCTTGCCGAAAGTTTCAAAGCCCGCAAATTTTCCTGCCACATCTTCAGCAACGGGTCATCGGGGGAAAGTTGCCCCGCCGAAATTTTCCGCATCAATTCCGCTTGCTGCCACCGCAGCGTTTCCATCTGACGGTAACGGCGCAACCGTAAGATGCGATCCTCTATGGCATTGCGCGCCTTCAAAAAGGAAAGGTCACGCACCATCAAACCGCTCAAAGTTTGCCGCAACTTCTCATCGCCCAAATCCGCCACTAAAAGGGGCAAGTCAGCAAAACTCTGCTCTTCCAAGCACCCTTGAACCAACCGAGCCAAATCACGGTGCTCCGCCAAAAGGAATTCATCAGGCGCCATCTGGGCGAGGATTTTTTGGGCAGCCTCTCGGTCTTGCACCATAGCAGCCATCAACTCTTGCTCCGCTGTCAAGATGCCAAGGGGCAATGGACTGAGAGTTGTCAAAGTGAAGCGGATGGGGTCGGGGAGGGGAGGGCTTTGAGAGCGAAGGGAGGAAGCCCAACGGCGCCACTGTTCTGCCAACGCCCGCGTCAAGGCGACTTCCAACGATGCCATCCGTTCGGGTCGGTCGCCGCTCCATACCTTCGCCAACAACCGCAAACATTCCCGCTGCTCAATGGGGTCGGCAAACTCCCTCAGAACTTTCACGGCATCTTTCAACCCTTCTTCCGTCGCATCGGGATGACGCTGCACCAACCAACGGACGCGGAAACGCACCAACGGTTCCGCTTGCTCCAAAAGTTGGCGGAAGGCTAAAGCCCCCTGCTCCCGAAGGAAACTGTCGGGGTCGCTGCCTTCGGGCAAGGGGACGAACCGCACTTCCATCTCTTGCTGCCGAAACAAGTCCGCCCCCCGCAGCACGGCGTTCAAGCCCGCTGAGTCGCTGTCGTAAGCGATGAGGACGCGTTGGGTGTATCGGCGCAAGATTTGCACGGTGTCGGCATTGAGGGCAGTGCCCAAAGTGGCGACGGTGTTGGTGAAGCCTCCTTGATGGAGGGCGATGGTGTCCATGTAACCTTCCACCAAGATGACCTCGCCTTTCTCTCGGATGGCAGGGAGTGCCAGATGGAGCCCGTAAAGGCATTTGCGTTTCTGGAAGAGGGGCGTTTCGGGCGTGTTGAGGTATTTGACTTCGCTTTCCCCCAAAGCCCGACCGCCAAAGCCGACGACATTCCCTTGCGAGTCAGTGATGGGGAACATCAAACGGTCGCGGAAGCGATCCACATAACGGCTACCGTCCCGCGTGCGTTGAATCAAGCCCCCTTGGAAAAGGTCATGGGGTGCGAAATCAACTTCGGTCGCCGCCTTCAGCAAAGCGTCCCAAGCGAGGGGGGCGTAGCCCAAACGAAAGCGACGAGCCATGGCGTGGCTGATTTGTCGTTGGAAGAGATATTGGCGGGCTCGTTCGCCCGCCTCCGATGCCCAAAGGGCACGCTCAAAAAATTCCGTCGCCCATCGGTTGATTTGCAGCAACCGTTCCTTTGCCCATTCTTCTCGCCGCAAAGAGGCAGGCGTTTGCCATCGCCATCCCAATTGCTGAGCCAGACGGGCAACGGCTTCGGAGAAGGTCAGCCCCTCTATCCGTTGCACAAAGTCAATGACATCGCCGCCTGTCTGACAGCCAAAGCAATACCAGACGCCCTTTTCGGGGTTGACAAAAAAGGAAGGCGTCTTCTCTTTGTGGAAGGGGCAAAGGGCTTTGTAGTTTTTGCCCGCAGGGAGCAAGCGGACATAGGCTTCCACGACCGTGACGATGTTGGCGTGCTCGCGCACCCATCGCAATAAGTCGGGTGACGGCGATGGCATCCCGACTGACCCTCCTTCATCGGGTCAGGGTCACTCGTCCCCGCAGGAAGATAAAAATCCGAACCACTCGCCCGTTGTAAACCGTGAACTCAATGTTGCTGCTCTTGTGATAACGCAGGATGACATTGCCCGTCGGCGTGGAGACGATTTGCAGGTTGACGGGATTAAAGTAAACGATTTCGTCGGGTTGCCCATACCTGAGCAAAACGCGTCCCATTTCGTCGCCTAACTTGACGCTCTTGAAGGGGTCGCCCATCGCCGTTCGGGCGCCATCAAAGCGTTCGCCCGCTACAGAGATGCCGATGACTTCCATCCGCGCCCCACTTCGTGGGTCTTCCATCAGTTCCACCAAAAAGCAAAGGTTGGCAGCACCCCGCTTGTAAACGAAAAAGACTTCGTTCCTTTCCACTTGCACGAAAGGCGGAAAGACCCACGCTAAATCCCACAACCGAGGGGGCATACCCGTCGCCGCCCCACCAACTCCTGGCATGCCAGGCATCCCCCCTGGCGCCATCCCTGGCATCCCTGGCATTCCTGCCATCCCCGCTTCCGACCCTGGCATACCAGGCATCCCGCCTGGCGTCATCCCTGGCATCCCTGGCAGGGAAGGTCGCCCGATGGGCGAACCTGCCAGTTGCGCCATTCCCGCAACCCCTGCCATCACCCCAGGCAGCGTCGGTTGACCGCCGAAAGCAGAGCCCATTCCCGCTGGAGCGCCTCCTGGCATCCCAGGCACTCCCGGCGTCCCTGGCATGCTTGGTGCGCCCGGCATCCCTGGTGCGCCAGCGCTACCTTGCCCCCCTGTGGTTGGCGGTCCCGCCAGATAATCGGGCATTCCCCAAATGCTCAGCAAACAATCCGAGCGTAACTGCCCTGCCTCATCATAAGCGATCACAGGCGCGCCTAACCGAACCCCTGCCAATTGCCGTTCTAAGGCTTGCTGCCCAATCCCTATCGTCATCGCCACCACCAAACTTGCGGTCACGAACCATAGAAGGCGCATCGCCCTCACCTCCGAAGCATTTCACCCAGAGGCATCAACAAAGGCTTAGGAGCGCCCAGTTCAGGCGGCAGGAAGATGAAGATGCGCACGACTTTGTAATCCACGACGGTAAACTCCACATTGCTCCGTTCGTGATAGCGTAGCAGCACTGTCCGTCCAATCCCGATATTCGTCAAGGGCACTTGCTCAGTGATGACACGAGCGGAGTCAGGCGCTCCGTAACGCAACAAGACCCGTTGCAAGTCATCGCCCAACCGAATGGCGCGAAAAGGATCGCCCAACGCTGTCGCCACGAGGTAACGCCGACCATCGGGAGCGACAAACGCATCAGGGCGCGTCCCGTAAGCCATGATGGCGACGACAATCCCTTTGTCTTCCAGAAAACTCAGCGCTCCCTCTCCCCGCCGATAAAGCCACAAGCGTTGGTTGGCTTGAGGAGGGATATAGACAAGTTGTGTCCATGCCAATTCTGTCGGCGGCGTCATCCCCCCTGTCGCGCCCATCCCAGGAGCACTGGGCATCCCTGCCTCCGCTCCCGGCATCCCGCCCATCGCTTCCCCTGCGGGCGGTTGACCGCCGAAAGCAGAGCCCATTCCCGCTGGAGCGCCTCCTGGCATCCCAGGCACTCCCGGCATCCCTGGCATGCCCGGTGCGCCCGGCATCCCTGGTGCAGCGGGCATTCCCGCTGAAGGAGCAACCGCCGTCGCCGTGACAATGAGGTCAGGCATCCCCCAAACCCGCACTAAACAGGAGGGACGCAAATTGCCTTCGGGATCACGGTCAATGACGGGAGAACCCAGCCGCACGCCTGCCAATTGAATTTCAATTTGCCGACGAATTTGTGCCCCAACCCAAAGATTCGTCACGACCATCCCCAACATCAGCCAAAGGACGGATGGCTGACGGATTGGCTTCATCTTCGCTCGCCTCCATCCATAAAGGCTGCCTCAAGTTTAGAAGCAACCATCCCCGCTGTCAACATCCGTGTCAAAATCTTTGCTGACGCCCGAAACGCTGCCCTTCAACCAGAAACCTGACGGAAAGGAGGCAAGAACCTCATGCCCGTGCGGTTAACCCGACAAGGTTACGAGCGATTGTGTAAAGAACTGGAGCAACTTTACCAACGCCGCGCCCAACTCATTGACGAGGTGCGCGAGACGGCGGCTGAAGGCGATTTGAGCGAAAACGCCGGCTTGGATGCCGCTAAGCGCACTTTAGGCATCGTGGATGCTCAAATCCGTTACCTTGAGCAACGCCTCGCCGATGCCGAAATCATTGAGCAAGACGGTCAACCCGAACGCGTGGATGTCGGTGTCATCGCCACCTTGCAAGACTTGGACACGAACGAAATCGTCCGCTACCGCATCGCCGAAAGCATGGAGATGGATTTTGCGTTCCCGCTGCGAACTGCCACGCCCCAATCGCCCATCGGAAAAACCTTGCTCGGCAAAAGTGTGGGTGACGAAGTGACCTTGCAATTGCGCGGGCGCACCCAACGGTTGCGCTTGATCGCTTTGGCGTGGGATAAGGGCGACGCCGAAGACGGCGAAACACCCCCACAACCTTAAGTCGCCTTGCGCCGTCCCCTACGCCGTCCCTTCGCTTTCCCGTTCCAACCATCGGATTTCTTCGTCACTCAGCCGAAAGCCCGATGCCGAGGCGTTCTCTTCCAGTTGGGCAAGGTTCGTCGCCCCGACGATGGCGGCACTGACGACGGGCAATCGCAACACCCACGCCAAAGCGATGTGACTGAGTGGGCGTCCGTGTCGCTGTGCCGACTCTTTGACAACTCGCCAAATGCGCCGCTCCCGTTCTGTCAACCCTTCACTTTGCCGATCCCTTTGCGCCCGCGCCCAACTGACGGGCGGCGTTTCGGGCATCGGGTCTTTCGCCAAAAATCCGCCGCCCATCGGGCTATAAGCGAGGATGCCCAAGCCCTCGCTTTCCGCCAGCGCCACCAACTCCGCTTCAATGCTTCGGTCCAGCAGGCTGTAACGCACTTGGTTTGTCTCAAAGCGCGCCCAGCCGTTTTTGTCCGAAAGCCACAAAGCCTTGCACCATTGCCACGCCGCAAAGTTGGAGCAACCGATGTAGAGCACTTTTCCCGCCCGCACCAAATCGTCCAACGCTTCCAGCGTCTCGTCCAAGGGCGTGTTGGCGTCCCACCAATGGACTTGGTAAAGGTCAATGCGGTCCGTTTGCAAGCGACGCAAACTGGCATCCACTTGACGGACGATGTGGTAGCGGCTGAGCCCTTCGTCGTTTTTGCCCTCGCCCGTTCGTCCTCGCACCTTCGTCGCTATAACGACTTGGTCTCGCACGCCCTTGAGCGCCTTGCCGAGAATCTCCTCGCTGCGCCCGCCGACATAGACATTCGCCGTGTCAAAGAAGTTGATGCCCAAATCCAACGCCCGATGGATCAAGCCGATGGCATCGCTTTCATCGGCAGGTTTCCTGCCCAAGTAGTTACAGCCAAAGGCGATCTCGCTCACCCAAACGCCCGTCCGTCCCAATCGCCGATACTCCATCGTCCCTCGCCCCCTTGCGCGGATGGATTTGTCTGGCGCATTGGCAAAATTTAGTAGCCTCCAAAAGGAGCGATTCTGAATGCGCCCGAAATTGACGGTCATCGTGCCCGTTTACAATGAGCGCGACACGGTGCTGACGGTGCTGGAAAAAGTCAAAGCGTTACCCGTCAGCAAGGAAATCATCGTCGTGGAAAATTGTTCCACCGACGGCACACGGGAGTTGCTGGCGAACTTGGATGACCCCGCCATCCGCATCGTTTTGCAGGCGAAAAATTTGGGCAAGGGCACTTCCGTCAAGTTGGGCATAGCGATGGCAAAGGGCGAATGGATTATCATCCAAGATGCCGACTTGGAATACGAGCCGACGGACATCTTGCGCCTTTTGGAATTCGCCGAACGGACAGGGCAAGTTGCGGTCTTCGGTTCGCGCCTGCTGACGGGCAACCCGCAAGGAGCGCGGGCGTTTTACTTCGGGCGCGTCGTGCTCAATTGGCTCTTCCGCTTCCTCTTTCGGGCGACGACGACCGATGTGGCGACTTGCTACAAACTCGTCCGCGCTGACATCGCCCAGCGCCTACGGTTGCGATGCAGCGGTTTTGATTTGGACTTTGAGTTGGCGTCGGCGTTGCGACGGTTGGGTTACGACATCGCCGAAGTGCCCATCACCTATCGCCCCCGCAGCATCGCCGAAGGCAAAAAAATCCGACCTGCCGATGGGCTTTGCGCCATCACCACCATGCTCCGCATCCGCCTGACACCCCAAAGCGCCCTAACGCTAAATGGGCTCACCTCGCCGAATGGTCAAAAATGAGCACCTCATCCGTCGTCGGAGATGCGTAGAGCAAACGACGCACTTTGCCGTGCAAGGCGTGGGCGACAGCAAGGTAAAGCCAAATGGGCGCTTGCCCTGTCAGCACCGCCTCGTTGCCTTCCCCCGCCAACTCTTTTGCCCGCTCAAGGTAAATCGGCAACTCGTCCAACTTGGCGACCTCGCCGTAAAGGCTCTTTAGGTCAATGACGACACGACCACCATGAAGGACGCGCTCAGGAACATCGTCCATAAGCGCCTTCAGGCGTTGCGATGTTTCTTTTGCCCGTTGTTCAATGCTTTGGATTAATGCAGGGTCTTTTCGCATCCCGCAGTGCGCCACATCGTTGCGCAGTTGTGTGAGCGAGTTCCAAAGGTCGGTGACTTCTTTGCTTTTCGGTAACCCGCCAAACCATTCGGGCACTTCAACGCTTTCCCCACGAAGCCTTCGTGATGCCTTGTTAAGCGCCTCCTCAATTTCCTGCACACGGTAATTGCTGTCCAGCCAATCGCCATCGCCTCGTTGAAGTGCTAACCAACTGACAATCCATTCCCTCGCCAGCAAAACCGCCTGCACCCACAATCCCTTCTCCACGAAGTGCTCAATCAGCGCCAATTGCTTTTGCAAGTTCTCCTTGTCCAGTCGGTCAGGCGCATGGTGGGCAAACTTTTCGGCTTCTGAGCGAATTTGCTCCAAGATGATAGCGAACGGTTTTGCCCACTGTTCTGCCTCTGAAGCCATCTTCGTTAACATGGGCAGTAACTCATAGGCGTGACGCATCACATCGCGAGGGCGCGCCAGATGAAGAGCCTGAGAAAGCAAGCGCAACTTATTGGCGACCGTTTGCAAATGTGTCGGCAAATTTTCTCCCGACTGCCTTTGCCATGCCTGACGGTGAACTGTCCTCAATCGCTCCGCCAGCAAGGTGGCGTCACTTCGCCAAAGGAAGAATTCCGCACCGCTAAGCCAGTCAAGCAAATCCAAAAGCGGTTTCAGGTCAAAGATGGGCGCTCGGTTATTGCCGTCCCGTGCCTCAAAAGCCCCGTAAACGATGCGCTCAATCGTCACCCCTTTCGTCCGCCGAAGGTAAGTGGCAACGGCGAAAACAATCATCGGGATAGAGCGAAAAGCATTGGTGATGTCCAGAAGGATGTTTTCCTTCTCGTTCACCACCGAAGCGAACCGATCAAAGAGTTCCCAAAGTTCCGCTTCCGATTTGCCCTCAGGAATGTCCACTGCCTGCATCAAATCGTCCAACCGTTGCGTAAGCGTTTGAAAGTATTCTTGTGCCTTTGCTTGTGGGGTCACGAAGACGAAAAGTTTCTCAGGCTTGAAGATGCGGGCGACGGCTTCAGGAAAAAGATAGGTCTCCCAAGACCGTTCACCTTGCTCGTCCCGCCAAACATAAGTGACGGTTTCGTATTTGCCCTTGCCGAGAAAAGTTATCGCCTTCATGTTCGCACCTCCTTCAAATCGCCCAATAGCCATAATCGGCGCTGGTTTTAGCACCAATCCCAATTCCCCTCAACGCTCCCTTGAGCCACTCTTCGGCAAGGTCAAGCAAAGAGTTACCATGCTCGCTGCGGGCTGCGATGGCAAAGCGATAGGGCGTTTCAGTCACCGTCAGGAAAAAGACAGGGTTGGGCGATTCCCAATCGGCAGGCGGATTTTTCTCTGGTGCGCGGTAGTAGTTCGGATAGTGCGGGTTCATGATGTCCAATTGAAACTTGGGCACTTCAAGCGGGATGGCGTCAAGAAAAATGACGCTTCCTGCCTGCTCGGTCGTTCCAAAAACAGCAACGAGTTCAGGGTCATCATCGGATTTACCTTCAACGAGTTGGGCGTAAGCCCTCGCTGCTCCTTTCAAAGCGCTCCCCGGTATGATGGGCAAGCCGAAGATGCGATGCAAAGTTATACCCGTCTCTAAAACATGTGCTGCCCCTAAACCGACTACGAAACGCCAAACAGGTTGCGCTTGAATACGCTTCACTGCGAAGCCCCGCTGCTCATACCACTTTAGCATTGCCTCATAGCGCTTTTGCAAAGCATTGAGTTGCTCTCGCCCTCGTGATTGCCATGTTGGTTGCCTTGTCAGTTGCATCAAGTGCTGACGGTATTTGGCGTCCTGCGTGATTTCCCAATTCTGCGGGTTAACAGTCAAAAAGCGATCCAGCCACAAGCCAATGTTGTCGCAACGGTTGCCGTTATCCGCCACTTGTTGCACCTCTTTAGGCAAAGGCAAGATAACGGATGGCGGTTGACCTTGTTTTTGCCCTTGCAGTTGTTGTCGCCGTCCCATCACTCTTCCCTCCCTTTGGGCAGTTCGGCTTCGGCAAAGCGCTTGAGCCATTGCAACAACGCCAACGCTTCCATCGTCGCCAAGCGATATTGCTGACTGGTAGCAGTGTTGACAAGCCAATCCAGAAATTTGCTGTTGATGTCCAATTGCTTTTGCAACCATCCTTCAAGGTGTTGGTAAAGGATTTCGTGCTCATTACCGGGCTCTCCCTTGCCCTTCGCCTTCAAAAACGCCAGCGTTTGTCCCAAACCGTTGGTCAAGATGTAGGAAGGCAATTTGCGCACTATTGAGCCATACTTGCCCTTCCAATCTTCACCGCCTTTTTCGCTCTGAAGGTTTTGTAGTCGCCTCTCCAAGTCTTCACGCCGTTTTGGCTCTGTCTCACGAGCAATTGCAGTTTCCAGTTGCTGAATGGCTTGACTAAGGCATCCTTGGACACATTCCCACGCATGTTTCGCTCGCTCTTGTTCCAATGTCCGAAGCGCTGATGGCATAGCGGTCACCTCCTCACGACTTCTGGACATCCTCAGGACGGACAAACCGAACCTTCACGATGCCTCGCCCGACAGTTTCATCGCCACCAATTTGCAGGCGATCCAAGTAGGGCTTATCACTGTTCGGTTTGGTCAAATCTTCAAAAAACTCCAACACTTTCACCACCGACGGTTCGTTGTTCTCCTTAAACTCGTCTGGCACGGCGTCTTTTGGTGCTAACGGTTTGCTGATGAAGATGGGAGCGTAAAGTAGCGTTTCGCTGGGTAAGTGCTCCTCACTCCACAAGGCGCCTTCGGCAACCGTTTTCGTCTCAGGCTTCAATCGGATGCGGGCAATAACTTCTGTCGCCAATTGCGTGAAATCCCGAAAGGCATCGTCGGGCAGAATAACAAAGCGCTTGGGAAGCCATTCGCGGAAGGGCTTGTATTCGTCGCTTTGCGGGAAGGCATTTGTTGCTAACCAATCGGCAATGTTTTTCGCTTCTTGGCTTGGCTGTGCTTTGAAAGCGAATTCTTCCAAAACGATAGTCGCATCGGCGATGATTTCGCTGCTTTCCGCTACGAAGGCTTGCTGGCTGTTAGTGGGGAGACTCGGAACACTCCAATTGACCGAAAAGCCAGCAGCGATCATTTCCCGCTTGAACCTTTCAAGCACCAACGGACAAGTTGCCCACGCAAAGACGCCGACAAGGGAGCGGATGGGAAACAGAAGCAAATGGGCATCGTGGGGGCTGACGCAACCTGCATAGTCGCTGGCGCGTTGCGTTTCTGGACCAAAAAGTGTTTCGGCGATTTGTTTGCCTTTCAACCGTTCAACTTCAGCCCTCAGAACACCTTTTAGGCTTGACGCCTGAACGATGGGCAACCCTGTGATGCGTTCTCGTTGGATGGGCAAGTCCACGATGCTCAAACTCGTGCCCGTCCCTGCGTGGACAGGTGTCTCGCAGTAAAGGAATAGCATCGCTGCTTTCTCAAACATTGTTCCTCACCTCCGTGAGAAGTCATCACCAAACGCCAATCAGCACAGCGCCTAAGCCAATTCGCTCCCAAGCATTGGTATTGCCGTTCTGCTGCCTCACCTCGTCAGGCGTTTCCGTGAAGGCGTTGGCAAATTGCACAGGTTCGTCGGCTTCAAAGAAGTAAACAGCCCCAGGGGACACAAAGGCACGCATCGGTTTTGGGATGCCTTTTGCAACATCAAAGCCACCCAAGAGCAAAGGTCGTGGGATGGCAGCGCCCACAAGCCGAACCGATGAGCCGAAAATTTTTGACCAGTCACCGTCCCTTGGTTTCCAACCACCTGAAAACCAAGCGGGCGTTACGAGCACGATTTTGAAACGAGTGGCACCACGAGCAGCGTTGAATTGCGAAAGTGGCTTAAGCGATTTTGTGAGAGCCTCATAAGTTGCTGCCCGCCCTTCGCCTCCGAAACGCAAAAAGCCTTTCTCGCTCAGCGAAACGCCACTCACTTCTGCCCAGAGCGCTGTCTCATCTTTGAGCCGAACGAAGCGTGCCTGATAGAGCATCCCTTCCTGTGTTGTGCCTTTTTCGGAGTCAATAGCGATGCCAAAGCGTGGCTCAAAGGTGAACAAATCTTCTGTCAAAACGGCTTGGCTTGGTGGCTGATCTTGCAAGTAACGCTCCCATTCGCTTTCGGGAAGCCAACCTTTTGCTTCCGTCAACCGCTCACCCGTTTGTGCCCACAAAAGTTGCAAACCGTCGGGCAAGTTCGTCCCGAAAGGTAAGTCGTTGGGTCGGAGCAACTCGTAACGCTTGCCCACCTTAACGACATCGGCGGGCATGGGGATGAGCCGTTCCCACTTGCCATCTTTACATCGCATCAGCAACGGTCCGCACAAACGCAACTTTCCAAAGTTGTCGCCGTAGCCAACATCGGGATCAGGTTGCCTCTGACAAGCAAATTCAGAAAGGTTAACGCCCTTGTCCGCCAAAACCCTCGTTCTGATTGCACCTTGCAGGGTGAAAGGTGACGGCGGAAAGGTTGACTCGGCGATGTGGTCTTCACCTGCCGTGAAAGGTTTGCCATCACGAAAGAGCCAGACATCCACAGGTCGGATGACAATTTGCATCACTCGCCACCTCCCGTCAGAAAGCGCAGGAAGGTCAGCCACTTCCCAAGTTCCACAATGCCCCTTTGCGGGCGTGTCAGGTCAAAAGGGTCGGCTTTGTGATCGGCGTGAGTGTCAAGGGCAACAGCAAGGCGGACAAGTTTCTGCGCCCAATCTTTGATTTGCTCTTCAGAAAGGCTCGCGTCAGACTTTCTGCGTCGCTTAAGTAACCTTCGCAACTCTGCCTCCTGCGCTTTCTCGTCCAAGTCTGCCAGTGCAAAAGACTCTTGCATCAAGTCGGTCGCAAACCCACGCGAAATTTTTGCCCGCATCAGGTCAGCGAACTCCAGCAGAAGTTGCAAGGCATCGTTGATGCAGTGGTCGGGATAGAAAAACTTCGCACCCATTTGCACCTGTTCGCCTGAACGCTTGAGCCAACGGACACAGATGGCATTTCGCCCGTAGAGTTCTTTGGCGTCCTCTTCCGCCTCTCTCCCCTGACGGAGAACATCTCTGAGTGGGTGAAGGCGATGGGCGATGACGATGCCGATGCTTGCTGTCGCCCTGTTGCCCATCGTTAGCAATTGTCGTCCGTTCCAATCAAGCCAACCTGTCCATTGCTTGCTTCTGAACTCCACCAAGATGTCATTGCTAATTCGTTTCGCTTCGCCCGAAAAGAGAGCCCGCAACTTGTGCGCAGTAGGAAGCGCATCCGAAAGGGGCAAAAGCGCCAAAACATCATCACCACCTGCATAAACAAGTCGCCCAGCGTGAAGTTCCTCCACGACACAGGGAACGGCGTTCAGGGCGAAATTGGCAAGCGCACTACTGATAGCGGCATGTAAGGATGGCGACATGAGCCTTCGGGTTTGCAGCACTTTCTGCCAATTTGATTGCTTTTCAAGTTGCTCTCGCACCTGCGGGTGCAAAATTTCAACGAACTTTGGCAAACCTTCATGCGTCCCGCTCAGCCACCTGCCCATTTGGTCGCCGTCCATGAACAAGACGGCATAATAGTCGTTGGGTCTGGCGATCTCGTCGTAGAGTTTGCGCAACACCTCTTCTCGCAGCCGTCGGGCGACTTCTTCGCTCACTTTAACGCCGTGTGCCCGTTGGATTCGTTTAGGGTCATAACTCTCGGAGAACAGCCATTCGCCATCCAGTTCTATCAACTTTCGCGCCGTATCGTCCAACTTTTCCGCTTCCTGCTTCAACTTTGAAATTCCCATCCCGACAAAGGCATGCCATTCGGGTTGTTTGCTGATGGTGTCAAGCAAATCCTTGACGGGTTTCTGGGCTTTTGCCCACCGTTCAAAAAGTGCCTTAACGAAAGTTGCGGCAGCGATGCTGTCGGTGGACGGGAATTCGTGTGAGATGCCCAACTCATCGGCGAAGACCAATTTGGCAGCGAAGCGCTTGACAGTGCAGATGGCGCAAAGGCGTTCGCTTCCGTCAGAGTCCACATCGCCGACAAACGCTCTTGCCACTTCGCTCCAGAATTTCTTCTCGCGCTTTTGCCAGTTGGTCGTCACATGTTCGCCCAAATCGCTCAATGCCTGCCGTTCACCGCAAAGGGAACATTTGCCGGCTGGTTCGCTGCGCTCGTTGAAGTCCCGCAAGGCTTTCCGAGCGCCAAGTGCCCGCTCGGTCAACTCGTAGCAGGCTGCATAGACCGAACCTTGATTGTGCTCATAAGCGCCTTGCGTGTCTTTAAGCCACTTGACAAATCTCTCACTGCCTGTCAATTGCCGAAAAAGTTCGGCAATCTTTTCTGGCGTCTCATCCCACTTGTAAATCGCCCAGTAGACTTCGGGAAACTGCGCTAACTGGCGATCCCAAATGGGCTTCGCTTTTGCAAAGTCGGGAACTCGTTGACAAATTTTCTGCCAAACGGTTTCAGCCAGCCGCTGC
>Ga0197143_1000523_pt1 | contig 40409 bp, 42 predicted proteins | sample GBS70_MetaG_FD_148603 | JGI IMG/M metagenome (GOLD analysis project Ga0197143, IMG submission 148603) | Sediment microbial communities from Great Boiling Springs, Gerlach, Nevada, United States - GBS 70_MetaG | ecosystem: Environmental > Aquatic > Thermal springs > Hot (42-90C) > Sediment... | reverse complement strand
CCCGGGAGACCAGGTACTTCCCGTCCGGGGAAAAAAGAACCGTCCACACCGCCCCTCCGTGATCAGCCATCCACAGAAGGTCTCCGTCCGAAGCCCGGAAGAGTCGCACCGTTCTGTCCTTGCCTCCCGAGGCCAGGTACTGGCCATCAGGGGAAAAGGAAAGGGCGAACACGGCGTCGTCGTGCCTCCTCCTCCAGAGGCACTCCCGGTCCTGGAGCCGGAAGAGGCGGACCACCCCCTCCCTCCCGCCGGAAGCCAGGTAGCGGCCGTCAGAAGAGAGGACCACCGCCCACACCGGACCCTGGTGCTTCTTCACCCAAAGGCAGCTCCCGTCCGCCACCTGCCAGAGACGGACGGTGCCGTCGGAGCTTCCGGAGACGACGAGCTTCCCGTCGGGGGAGAAGGCCACCCCCCAAACCGCATCCCCGTGCCGGCCGGTCCAGGAAAAAGCCTTCTCCGCCAGGTCAAAAAGCCGTACCGTACAGTCCCAGCTCGCCAGGGCCAGGTAGCGGCCATCGGGGGAAAAGCTCAGGTGCTCCACCCAGCCCTCCTGCTTTTTCTTCCAGGCCAGCCGGCCCATGACCAGCTCCCCCGCGGCCTTCGCCTCCCCCTCCCAGTCTTCGGCCAGGCGGACGAGCTCTTCCAGCTCCTCCTCCCGGAGAAACGATCGGTCCGCGGCCCGCCCGAGGGTGCGGAGGATAGCCACTCCCCGGCGGAGGGGAGCCACCTCCGCCAGCCGGGCCAGCTCCGGCCAGCGCCCCTGAGCGGCCAGGGAAGCGGTCATGGCGTTCCATTCCTCTTCACCCATATCCCGGATCCGGGGCTCGCCGGGCGTCCCCGGCCCCTCCAAAAGCAGGCGGCGCAGCCATTCGCTCCGACCCGCCGACCGGAGGCGGGCGAGAATCCTCCGGCGCACCCCTTCCCCCGCCGACCAGTACCCCCTCTTGAGGAGCCGCTGGTGGAAGTCCAGGGAGTCATACTCCTCCCACTGGCCGGTGAGAACGAAGAAGACCGCCCGCCGGGCCTCGTCCTCGGGAGCGAAACCCCGGGTCAGACAGAGCTCCCGGGCCCGGTCGTCGTCTTCCTCCAGAACCAGGGAGCAAAGAATCTCCCGGGCCAGCGGCACCTCCCTTTCCCCGGCCGTGGCCAGGGCCTCCAGCACCCGGTCCCTCAAGGCAGGATCCCCGAGGCGGGGGAGGCTCTCCCCCAGAGTGCGCACCGCCTCCTCGTCACCCGAGGCCGCCCGCCGGGAGAGGACCTCGAAAGCCCGCCGGCGCAGGAAGGAGCCCAGAAGCGGCCAGTGGCGCCCCCATCCCGGGTAACCCTTCATGCCCTCACTCCCTAGGTATCTCCAGCTTGAGGGGGACGAATTTCTCCTCTGCCTCCGCCACCTCCTCGAAGGAGGCGGAGCGGGCTCTTCCTTCCCTCAGCCAGTTGCGCAGGACTTCTATCGTTTCCCTCTGGGAGACGGAAAGCGGCACCTGCCGCTTGAGGGCCCGGGAGATGTCCTCGGTGGTGAACTCCCGCTTCTCGCTGAAGGCCTCGAACATGGCGTCTATCACCGCCTGCTCTATCTCCGCCCCCGTGTAGCCCTCCGACTCCGCGGCCAGCCGGTCGAGGTCGTAGTCCTGAGGGATCCTCCTGCGCTTTCTCAGGTGGACGGCGAAGATCTCCCGCCGCTCCTCGTAGGTGGGAAGGTCCAAGAAGAAGACCTCGTCGAACCTGCCCTTGCGGATCAACTCGGGAGGGAGACCGGCGATGTTGTTGGCCGTGGCCACGACGAACACGGGAGCCGTCTTCTCCTGCATCCAGGTGAGGATGGTGCTGAATACCCGCTGGCTCGTCCCCGCGTCCCCGTAGCCGAAGGCGAAGGCCTTCTCCATCTCGTCCACCCAGAGCACGCAGGGAGCCACCGTCTCCGTGATGCGCAGGGCCCGCCGGGTCCGTTCCTCCGACTCCCCCACGAGAGGTCCGAAGAGAGCCCCGGCGTCAAGGCGGAGAAGGGGGAGCCGCCAGAGGTTGGCCACCATCTTGGCGGTGAGGCTTTTACCCGTCCCCGGGATACCGATGAGGGCTATCCCCTTGGGGGTGGGAAGACCGTACTCCCGGGCCTCGTGGGTGAAGGCCCGCTCCCTGAGCCGGAGCCACTGCTTCAGCACCCCCAGCCCCCCCACGTCCTCCGGGGTCTCGGCCGAAGAGTAGAATTCCAGCGCCTCGCTCTCCCGGATGACCTGCTTTTTCTCCTGGGTAACGAGATCTATCCCCCGGTCATCCAGGGTGCCGTCGGTCACTATGGCCTTGGCAAATACCCTTTGGGCCTGGCTGGAGGTCAGTCCTTTGGCCGCCTGGATGAGCTTCTCCCGGCCGAGAGGGGTGAGCTTCATCTTTACTTCCAGGGGTGCGGGCCAGCTTTTCCAGCACCTCTTCCAGCTCCTCCGGCCCCGGGGGAGGCAGGTCTATCACCACCGCCTCGTCCCGTAGCTCGTCCGGAACCTTGGAGGAAGGAGTGGTCACCAGGAGGGATTTGCGGGTGAACTTCAGCCTCTGGGCCACGTTGCGCATCTTCCGCTTGATGGCCGAGCCCGGCCAGCACTCATGGAAGTCCTTGAAGACGAAGACCGCCTCGTCCACCGGATACTTCTCCACCTGTTCGAGAGCGGTCATGGGATCCTTGGCCGTAGGCGGGGTGCTGCCCCCCCGGGGACCGGAGTGGAGGAACTGGAATCCCTCCGCCATGTCCCAGGTGAGGCAGGAGCGGTTGGCTTTCTCGCACACCCGCTTCACCACCTCGAGGGCCCTCTCCTCCTCCGCGGTCACCAGCACGATCAAGGTAACCCGGGCCCGTAAGTAGATTTCCAGTTCCGTCTCCAGGTTCATCCCCTCCCCTCCCCCTCCGGAGACAGGAGCGCGGACAGGGTCCCGCTCACCTGACCCCCTTCTATCCCCGTCACCAACACCGCTCCGTCTCTATCTATGAGCACCTCAGCCTCCGGCACCCCCTCCAGGTCACTCCGGGTGTACCGGGCGGTGAGGAGCTCCGCCTCCTGGTTGGCGGATCCGAGAAGGCCCCGCCCCAGGTGCCGGTCATGCACGTACGGCCCGGCCACTATCACGTCCGTCAGCGCCAGCACCTCCTGCCCTCCGGGCAGGGACTCCACCTCCTCCAGGGTGTAGCCGGTGAAGAGCAGAACCGAAAGGGAGGACCTCTCCCTCACCAGCCGGAGGAAGCGAAGAAGTCCGGGTAGCTGGTCCAGAGGTTCCCCCCCGCTCAGGGTGATCCCCTCGATTCCCTCCTTCACTCTTTCCACGCGGCGGAAAAGCTCTGCCGGGGTCACCGGCTCGCCCCTCCCCGGGTCTCCCGCCCCGGGGTTGAAGCAGCCCGGACAGCGACGCGAGCAGCCCTGAAACCATATCACCGTCCGCACCCCGGGGCCGTTGGCCAGGCTCCGGGGTAAAAAGGCGTGCAGGCGCAGGAGGGGCTCAGTCTCTGGTTCCCACCCTCCTCTGCTCCCCTTCCTCGGCCTTCTGCTCGTAGAACTCATAGGTGAACTGCCTCTCGGCCACCTTTCCCCCCAGAGCCTTCTCCAGAGAGGCGGTGATGTCCAGGCACTCCGCGCCTTTCGCCCCCCGCACCAGAACCGTGACCTGGCCATCCTTCCCGATCACCACTTCCACTTCTTGCAGCTCCACCCCAAGACCCCCCTAGGCCATCCGGCGGAGAACCAGCCGGATGCTCCCGTCTTCCTCCACCTGCTCCGAGGCCAGCTCGAAGCCCTCCTGGCGCAGCTTCTCCCGGGCGGCATGATAGGTGTAACGCTGGGTGAGCTTCTGGAGAAACTCCTCCTGCCGGAATCCCCGAATCCCCCACCAGTCGGCCACCATCTCGTAAAAGTCGCCCTGACGCACAAATCCTATCTCCCCCCCCGGAACCCGCACTTTAAGCTCCACCCGGGCCCGCTGTCCCCCCCAGCCGCGGACCTCGACCTCCCCTTCCTGACACCTGAGGCCCAGGTCTTCCAGGGCCATCTTCAGGTAATCCTTCACCACTATCTTCGTCTCTATCCGGGCGAAATGGGACACCTGCCCTCACCCCCTCTCCCAGGTCTCGCCGAGCCCCCGCCCGCCTGAAAGAAATCTTCACCGGAATCGAGGGAGAAGCCGCACTGCCTTTTCCATATCTAACAAAAATGGTGGAGGTGGAGGGATTTGCACCCTCGTCCGCCGGAGGGAAATCAAGGGCCTCTACGAGCGTAGCTCCCGCTTTTGATCTCGACCCCGGGGCTCCCGGGAGCAGGATCCCCGCGATCCAGCCCCTCCAGTTCTCGCCCCTTTCCCCCGGGGCAGGAGATAGAGGCCAGCCCGCCTTCTGACGCCTCACCGGAAGCGGCGGGCAACCCCCGGGAGACGTGGCCGCTAATCAGGCAGCCAGAGCGAGCTCTTCGTTGGCACTTTTATCAGTGCTGCGGTTTAACGAGACGCCCTCGGCTCGCTTCCCTTGACCACCCTTCCGCCGTCGAACCTTTACACCCCCAAGCGCTGAAAGGCAACTGCCCGTAAAAACCCTTTCTAATATATCACTTTTCCCCGCCAGGCGATACACCAACAGCCGAAACACCAGCCTGGCTTTTTCAGCTTCGGTCCCCTCCCCGGATGAAACCGGGTTGGCCCGGCAACTCCTGTAAAATGGCGGTGGCGACGGGGATCGAACCCGCGGTCTCCGGCTTGACAGGCCGGTGTGTTATCCACTCCACCACGCCACCTTGCGGCTATATGAATCTATCACGGCCGCCCTGCTCCTGGCAAGAGCCGGGGGGAGCCTTCCGCTTCTTGACGCTCCGCTCGGGCCGGGGATAAAATGGCCTCGCCGATTAAGGGCGTGTAGCTCAATCGGGAGAGCGCCGGCATCGCAAGCCGGAGGTAGCGGGTTCGAATCCCGCCACGTCCACCAGAGCCCGAGAAGGCCCTAAGAAAGGAAATCCACAGTATACGGTTCCATTCCCGCCGGATGAGAAGAGGCATACTCCATCAGCGCGTGAGCCATGCGGGAGAACTCGTCCGCAGGGACCGCGTATGTGAGGATGAGCACACCAGCATGGGGAAGCCCGGACTGGAAAAACTCTACTGTTAGCCGGATATAGTCATCTCTGTTCCGGGTGACCAGGCACCGCCCCTCCCGGGCCGCCCGTTCCAGTTGCTCCCGATCGGAAAGCCCCGTCGCCCCCGCTTCATGGGCGAACCACATCGAGACCGAGGCTCCGGGCGATCTCGGCCACGCGGTAGCCCAGGTCCTCGTCGAGATAAAACCTCATTCCCTGTCCAAAGATAAGGGGTGCAACCTAGACCGGATCAGAGCTCAAAGCAGGATGTAAGGAGCGCAGCCTCTGGGGGGTCCAGGAGGCGTTTGCCTCTATGATCCGGTCTATCTCCCGGGGATAGGTGGCGTAGTAGCCCAACGCTGCCCGGAGCTGCGCCTCAGTCAGCCAGTGATATGCCTTCCGCAGCCTGGTCCAATCCCCGGCCACGCTCTGGAAGGCGGCCACGATCTCCCATACCTCTATCCCCGTGCCCGCCACCCTTGCCCTCCGGCCAGACGGACCATCCGCAAAGACGATTCCCGGGCACCGCCGCATCTTGACCGCTTCCTCCAACAACTCCCTCAGTGTCCCGGAAAACTCTCCACCCCGCTCCTCCGCCCATTCCTGAATCGTCCTTACAAGCTCTTCCGGAAGCCGTACCGACTTCTGAACCCGATCAACATCCGATCAGGGTAGCGAATGAGTGGTACGAGCCGTCACCGGCCAGGTGGCCGAAAACCGACCTCCACTCCCTCTTCGGTAACCAGAGCGTGCATGGGCAGATCTCCCTCCTCCCGGGGAAGCTCCTCTACCACCTGGGCCGAGTAGGCCACCCCCAGGCGGAAGGCCCGGGTGCGGAAGAGAAAGCGGTCGTAGTAGCCCCGGCCGAAGCCCAGCCGGAAGCCCTCCCGGTCGAAAGCCAGCCCGGGCACCAGAACCAGCTCCACCTCCTCGGGAGGGATGCGGGGAGCCTCCTCCCCCGGTTCCGGGATGCCGAAGGCGTTGGGACGGAGGCGCTCCTCCCCGGGGAAGAGGGCCGCCTCCATCTCCTCCCCCCTCACCACTGGCAGAAGAACCCTCCTGCCCTCCCGGCAGGCCTCCCGGAGAAGGGGGAGAAGGTCCACCTCCCCCCGGAAGGGAAAGTAGAAGAGGATGGTCCCCGCTGCCCGGTAGGGGGGGAACTCCCGCAGGTGGCATACCACCCGGGAGGAGCGCTCCGCCACCACCTGGGGATCGAGGGACTCCCGCCAGGCCCGGAAGCGGCGGCGCAGCTCCTCCTTTAACTCTCCGGACTTCGGGCCTCGAGCCTGGGGAATGCGTTCCATGCCACCGATAGTACCGCACAACCCGGGGAAGCCCGAATTCCCCGGCGTCGCCTTTCTCGCGGCGGGATGGGGGTGATGCAGCTTTTAAAGGCGAGCACCTGCGAATAGGGGAGATGGTCGTGCAGTACCCCCTCGCTCCCTCGGTCACGGCTTTGGCGAACTCGAAGGGGTAGGGAAGCCCCCCATCAGGATTCCAGCTCCAGGCTCATGTCTACCGCCGGGGCACCGTGGGTGAGCACTCCGGCGGAGATGTAGTCCACCCCCGTCTCCGCCACCTCCCGGAGGTTTTCCAGCCTCACTCCCCCCGAAGCCTCCGTGGGCACCCGCCCCCCCACCAGCCGGACCGCCTCCCGGAGCATTTCCGGAGACATGTTGTCCAGAAGCAGCGCCTCCGCCCCGGCGGCCAGGGCCTCCTCCACCTCGGCGAGGGTTTTCACCTCTACCTGGATCCTGAGCCCCGGGGGCAAAAGCCCTCTGGCCCTCCTCACCGCTTCGGCCAGGGAAACGCCGTGCCGCCGCAAAAGAAAGAGGTGGTTGTCCTTGAGGAGGATTCCTCCGGAGAGGCTCCAGCGGTGGTTGGCCCCTCCCCCCACCCGGACGGCGTACCGCTCCAGCCCCCTCCACCCGGGGGTGGTCTTCCGGGTGTCCAGGAGCACCGGCGGGCGGGGAAGAGTCTCCAGGATCTCCACGAACCTACGGGTGAGGGTAGCCACCCCGCTCATCCGCTGGAGAAAATTCAGGGCCACCCGCTCCCCGGCCAGGAGGGCCCGGGCCCGGCCCCGCACCTCGAGCACCCTCTCCCCCGGCCCGGCCAGGTCGCCATCCCGGCGCAAAAACGCCACCTCCACCTCCGGGTCGAGATGCCAGAACACCCGGGCGGCCACGGAAAGCCCGGCCAGGCAGGCCCGGGACTTAGAGACCACTGCTCCCCGGGCTTTCCAGTCCTCGGGGATGAAAAGGGTAGAGGTAAGGTCGTAGAAAGCCCCGTCCTCCTCCAGGGCCCGCCTTATCAGTTCATCCGCCTCCTCCGCCCTCACCCTCACCCCTCCCGGCCTACCGGGCCAGCCCGCTCCCTCTGCCGCCGGGCTTCGTAGAGGATCATCCCCCCGGCCAGGGCCACGTTCAGGGAATCCACGGGTAAGGCGAGAGGTATAGAGACGGAGCCGGAAGCCATCTCCGCCACCTCCGGCCGCACTCCCCGGGGCTCGCTCCCCAGCACTAGAACCGGATCCCGGGAGAGATCCAGCTCCCAGGGGGGCGTCCCCCCGCGCGGCGCGGCCACCAGCACCTCCCGGCCCCTCCCTCTCACCTCCCGGAGAAGCGGTTCCAGCGCCGCCTCCGCCACCGGCAGGCGAAAGAGCGAGCCTGCGGCCGCCCGCACCACCTTGGGGTTATAAGGATCCGCCGTCCCCTCTCCCAGGACCACCCCCGCCGCCCCCAGGCCCTCGGCCGCCCGCACAAGAGTCCCCAGGTTCCCCGGATCCCCCACCCCGTCGAGCACCAGGAGAGGTGCGGGCGAGGAAAGCGCCTTCTCCAGTGATACCCGGGGTTTTTCCGCCACCGCCAGGATGCCCTGAGGGGTCTCCGTGGTGGCGGCCAGCCCCAGCACTTGGGGAGAAACCTCGTAGGCCGGGGCCGCCGTGCCCAGGGCCCGGGCCACCTCGGGCCAGGCAGAGGGGGAGAAGGTCTCCGGGGAGAAGAGGAAGAAGGAGAAGGTAAGCCCTGCGGATAGCCCTTCCAGGATGAGCCGCGGCCCCTCCAGGAGAAACCGGCTCTCCCGCCTCCGGAAGCTGCGCCGGTGGAGCTTCCGCGCATAGCGCACCTTTTCGTTACGGGGGCTCTCGATGCGGAGGAAGGCCATCAGGCTCTCTTTTCCGCCATCCTCTCCTGCAGCACGGCGATCTTCTCGTTGTCCCCCACCAGGACAAGTACGTCTCCGGCGTGGAGGGGCTGGTCGGCGGGAGGGGAGATGATCACCCGCTCCCCCCGCCGGAGAGCCAGCACGGTTACCCCGTAGCGGGCCCGGAGGTCGAGATCCCGGAGGTTCCGGCCCACCATCCCCGCCGGTACCCCGGTCTCCACCAGGCTCACGTGCGGGGTGAGCTCTATAAGGTCTAAAACATTGGCCTCGGTCAGGAACCGGGCCACCTTCTGCCCCATCTCCTTCTCCGGGTAGACCACCCGGTCCGCCCCCACCTTCTCCAGAATCTTTCCGTGCAGGTCGGAGGAGGCCTTGGCCACCACCCGCCGGACTCCCATCTCCTTGAGAAGCAGGGTGATGAGCACACTGGCGTCCAGATTGGCCCCGATGGCCACCACCACGGTGTCGAAGTTGCGCATCCCCATCTGGCGGAGGGCCTCCTCCTCCGTGGCGTCCATCTGGACGGCGTGGGTGAGGTGAGGGGCAAAGTTCTGCACCCGATGGGGGTCCATATCCACCCCCAGAACGTTATGCCCGAGCCGGGCCAGGGTGATGGCCACCGATCCCCCGAACCGGCCCAGCCCTATCACCGCGAACTCGCCCGGGCGCATGCCTAACCTATTATGATCCTCTCCTCGGGATAGGAAAAGAAGCGCTCCCTCCGCCTTCCCGCTAGAGCCAGAGGCAGGGTCATGGGCCCGATCCTCCCCAGGTACATGGTGAGGACTAAAAGGAGAAGGGAGAGGGAGCTGAGATGGGGGGTGAGGCCCAGGGAAAGTCCCACTGTCCCGAAGGCGGAGACCGTCTCGAAGAGGACAGAAAGGAAGGGGAAGGGCTCTCTCGCCCCCAGAACCAGAGACACCACCACCACCCAGAAGGAGGAAGCGGTGAATACGGTCAGGGAGCGGAACACCGCCTCCCGGCGGATGGTCCGTCCGAAGGCTTCCACCTGGTCCCGGCCCTGGATGGCGCTCCAGACGGCCAAAACGAGGGTGGCCAGGGTGGTGGTCTTGATCCCTCCCCCCGTTCCCCCGGGGGAAGCCCCCACAAACATGAGGAGGAGGGTGAGAAAAAGGGTGGTTTCCCGGAAGAGGGCCGGGGAAACGGTGTCAAAGCCGGCGGTGCGGGGGGTGATGGCGGCGAAGAGGGCGGCCAGGATCCTCTCCCCCCAGGGCAGAGAGCCGAGGCTCTGGGGATTTCCCCTCTCGAGGAAGAGAACGAGCAGAAAGCCCCCCCCGATCAGGAGGCCGGTGGTTATGAGCACCAGCCGGGCATGAAGGGAAAAGCGGAACCGCTCCCTTTTCCAGAGGGCTTTAGCCCAGCCCCCGAGCTCCACCAGCACGGTGAAGCCCAATCCCCCGCTCACTATGAGGGCCATCATCACCAGGTTGACCACGGGATCCCCTCGGAACCGCTCGAGGCTCTGGGGGAAGAGGGTAAGCCCGGCGTTGTTGAAGGCGGAGACGGAGTGGAAAAGGGCGTAATAGACAGCCGAGAAAGGCGGAAAGAAGGGGAGAAATCTCGAGGTCAGAAGAAGAGTCCCCAGAGCCTCGAAGACCAAAGAGGTAATGAAGATCCGGCGGGCGAGGCGCACGATGCCGGCCAAAGGCAGCTCGCCCAGGCTTTCCCCGAGGGCCAGCCTCTCGGGAAGCCCGATCCGCCTTCCCAGGAGGAGGGAGAAGAGGGCGGCGCTGGTCATGACCCCCAATCCCCCGGCCTGGATGAGGAGAAGAATGACCACCTGCCCGAAGGGGTTGAAGGTGGAGCCTATGTCCACCACGGAAAGGCCGGTGACGCACACCGCCGAAGCGGCGGTGAAGAGGGCCTGCAGGGGGGTGAGGCTCCGCCCCTTCGCCCAGCTTAAGGGTAGGCTTAAAAAAAATGTCCCCACCAGGATGAGGAAGAGGAAACCCAGAGCCACCACCTGGTGGGGCCGGAAGCGCCAGCGGGGAATCCTAGCAGCCGGCACTGCCGGCCCGGCGGGCCAGCTCCGCCAGGCGGGCGAAGGAGCGGGGCTCGTTCATGGCCATCTCGGCCAGCACCTTGCGGTTCAGCCTCACCCCCGCTTTCCTGAGCCCTCCCATGAAGGCGGAGTAGGTCATCCCCTCCTGCCTGGCCGCCGCCCCTATGCGCACCACCCAGAGGCGCCGGAAGTCCCTCTTCCGCCGCCGGCGGTCCCGCCAGGCGTAGCGGAGAGCCCTCATCACCGCCTCGTTAGCCGGGCGGAAGAGGCGGGACTTGCCGCCCCAGTACCCCTTAGCCAGCTTAAGGATCTTTTTGTGACGGCGCCTGGTTATCCGTGCGCTTCTGGCTCTGGCCAACCTCGATCCCCCCTAGAAATACGGGAGCAGGCGGCGAAGCCGCCGCTCGTCGGACCCGGAGACCAAAGCGGCTCTCCTGAGCCTCCGCTTTCTCCGGCCCGGCTTTTTGGCCAGAAGATGGCTCAATCCGGTCCTCTGGCGGCGGAAGCGGCCCCGCGCGGTCCGGGAGAACCGCTTTCTAGCCCCGCGATGCGTTTTCATCTTGGGCATAGACCTTTTCCTTCTCCCCTTTCTCCTTCTCCCCCCTGGCTGGCCGGGGAGCAAGAAGCATCACCATGTTCCTCCCCTCCACCCGGGGCTCCTGCTCCACCACCCCGAGAACCGACATCCGCTCCACCAGCCGCTTCAGCACCTCCGCCCCCATCTCCGGGCGGAGGATTTCCCGCCCCCGGAACATGACCGTGAGCTTGACTTTGTTGCCCTCCTCGAGGAATCGGCGCACCGCCCGGACCTTGACCTCGAAGTCATGGTCGTCTATGCGGGGACGGATCTTCAGCTCCTTTATCTCCATCCCCCGCTGCTTCCGTCGGGACTCCCGCTCCCTCTTGGATTGCTCGTACTTGAAGCGGCCGTAATCCATGAGCCGGCAGACCACCGGACTCATCTGCGGGGCCACCTCCACCAGGTCCAGCCCCCGCTCGGCCGCCAGCTCCAGAGCCTGCTGGAGAGGCATAACCCCGAGCTGTTGACCGCTCTGATCTATCACCCGGACCTCCCGGGCGCGGATCTCCTCGTTTATGCGAAACTCCCTAACGGGGATAGATTCTCAACCCCCCATCAAAACATGCGAGGAGCATTATATCTGACCGGAGCGGTCAAAGGGAAGGCCAGGAGGCTTCCTCCCGGAGCTGACGGATGAACTCGTCAAGGGACAGGGTCCCTTTCTGGCCTCCGGCCCTCGCCCGCACGGAGACTGCTCCTCCCTCCTTTTCGGCGTCTCCCACCACCAGCATATAGGGGATCTTTTCCATCTGTGCGTCGCGGATGCGGGCGGAGAGCTTCTCCGGACGGCCATCCACCTCGGCCCGGAAACCCTCCTCCCGGAGCCGCGCCAGAACGGAATGGGCGTAAGGGAGGTGGCGCTCCAGCACCGGCAACACCCGTACCTGAACGGGAGAAAGCCAGAGAGGGAAGGCTCCGGCGCACTGCTCGGTCAGGGCCCCGAGGAAGCGTTCGAGAGACCCGAGCACCGTGCGGTGGACCATCACCGGCCGGTGGATCCGGCCGTCCGGCCCTGTATAGCCCAAATCGAAGCGGGCGGGAAGGTTGAAGTCCACCTGGATGGTGGGACCCTGCCACCCCCTGCCCAGAGCGTCCTTGAGCCTCACGTCTATGGCCGGACCGTAGAATTTGGCCTCCCCCTCCTCCACCCGGTAATCCAGACCCAACCGCTCCAGCGCCCGGCGCAGGGCCTCCTCGGCCTTCTCCCATACGGCGTCGCCCCCGATGTACTTCTCCTTCTTTTGGGGGTCGCGCACCGAGAGGGTCAGCTCCCAGTCGGGAAAGCCGAAGCTCCTCAACATGAAGCGGGCCAGATCCAAAACCCCGGCCACTTCTTCCTCCAGTTGATCCTCCCGGCAGAATATATGGGCGTCGTCCTGAGTGAATCCCCGCACCCGCAGAAGGCCATGGAGCACCCCCGAACGCTCGAAGCGGTAGACCGTTCCCAGCTCCGCCCACCGGAGGGGGAGATCGCGGTAGCTCCTCACCCGGGAGCGGTAGATGAGGATGTGGAGGGGACAGTTCATGGGCTTGAGGAGGTAGTCCACCCCTTCCAGCTCCATGGGAGGATACATATTCTCCCGGTACCAGTCCCAGTGGCCGCTTACCTTCCAGAGGTCCAGCCGGGCGATGTGGGGGGTGTAGACGAGCTGGTAGCCCCGCCTCCGGTGTTCCTTCCTCCAGAACTCCTCGATCACCTCCCGCACCGCCGCCCCCCGGGGATGCCAGAACACCAGGCCTCCTCCACCCTCCTCCTGCAGGCTGAAGAGGTCCAGTTCCCGGCCCAGGCGGCGGTGGTCCCGTTTCCGGGCCTCCTCCAGGCGCTGAAGGTGGGCGTTAAGTTGCTCCGGAGTCTCGTAAGCCGTGCCGTATATGCGCTGGAGCATGGGCCGCCTCTCATCCCCCCGCCAATAGGCCCCGGCCACGGTGAGCAGCTTTACCCTGCCCAGCCTCCCGGTGGAGGGCAGATGCGGCCCCCGGCAGAGGTCCACGAACTCCCCCTGCCGGTAGACGGTGATCTCCTCCCCCGGGGGGATTTCCCGAATCATCTCCACCTTGTAGTCCTCTCCTCGCTCCCGGAAAAGAGAGAGGGCTTCCTCCCGGGAGAGGGCCTCCCGCCGGATGGGCAGATCCTCCTCCACTATGCGGCCTATTTCCTCCTCGATGCGCAGAAGGTCGTCCGGATCCAGAGATCGGCCCGGGTCTATGTCGTAATAGAACCCATCCTCGAGGGGAGGGCCTATGGCCAGCCTGGCTTCGGGGAAAACGCGCTTCACCGCCTGGGCTAGAACGTGGGCCGCCGTGTGCCGGTAGACCTCCCGCCCTTCAGGGTCGTCAAAGGTGAGAAAGGAGATCTCCCCTCCCCTCTCGAGAGGGCGGGAGAGATCCCAGAGCACCCCACCCACCCGGGCGCAGGTGGCCCTCTCCGCCACCTCCGGAGAAAAGCGCCGGGCCACCTCCAGCGGGGTGACCCCCGGGGGGAAGCTGGACCGGCGCCCATCGGGCAGGATCAATATCAGCTCGTCCGCACTCTCCAAGGCCAACACCCCATTATACACGGGTAGATCATGGATCCAGCCCACCACCCACGGCCTGTCGCTGGCAGCTCTAAAGCCTCAGCGGGCCGAAGGAGGAAAAGGGGCAGGCCACGGGGAAATCCCCCTTGAACGTGCGCATCCTCTGCGCGCTTGATGGCTCTCCCTGCGCGGAAAAGGGGCTGGAACGGGCTCTGGAGCTGGCCCGGAGCACGGGGGCCGAGGTTATTCTCGTTTACGTGGCCGACCTCCACGCCGCCATGCGGCTGGGCACCCACTACGGCGAGGCGCTGGCGGAACTGCGCCGGGAGGGGGAGGAGATCCTGGGCCGGGCCCGGGAAAAAGCCGCCGCCCGGGGGGTGGAAACCCGCACCCTCTTTCTGACCGGCCGGGCCGCCCCCATGATCATGGGGACGGCCCGGGAGGAGAAGGCCGACCTCCTAGTGCTGGGGTCCACCGGGAGGGGGAAGGTGAGTCAGTTTCTGGGGAGCGTTTCCCTCCAGGTGGCCCGGGAATCACCGGTGGACGTGCTCATCGTCCGCTGCCGGCCCTAGCACTCGCTGTAACCGCAGCTTAAACAGGTGGCGCAGCCCTCGAGAGGAGCAAGGGACAAAAGCCCGCACTGGGGGCAGAGTCCCAGCTCTCCCTGGAAGCCGTTCCCTGGAGATTTGGCCTTCCCCCCCTCTCCCCGGTGAAGATATTCCAGGAGGAATTGGCCGATGGCGTCCGGCACCGACCTCACCCTCCCCGGCCCGAATCCCACCGATCGGCTGCCGCCGATGCCCGCCAACTGGTCTGCCACCTCTGCCGGGTCTATACCGCTTCGGAGAGCCAGGGAGACAAGCCTGGCCACTGCCTCGGTGAAGGCGGCCACATCCGAGCCCGCCTTTCCGATCTGGGCGAAGAGCTCCACCGGATGGCCGTCCAGGGTGTTCAGGGTGAGGAAGAGCTTGCCCAGAGGGGTCTCCCGGGCGTCGGTGAATCCCTGGAGCCGGGAAGGCCGGGAGATGGGTTTTATTCTCCCCCAGACCAGGGCCTTCTCCGGAGTCACGCCCGCCCCGTGCGCCTGGGGCAAAAGGGAAAGTTGCTCCCCTCCGGGTTTTTCTACCACCGCCTCCAGTACCCCCTCCCTCGAACCCTCCCGGAAATAAGTGATCCCCTTGCACCCGAGCTGATAGGCCAGCTCGTAGACCCGGCGGGTGTCCTCCCGGGTGTGCTCCCGGGGAGCGTTCACCGTCTTGGAGATAGACTGGTCCACGTACTTCTGGATCACCGCCTGCACCCGGACGTGGTCCTCCGGGGTGAGGTCGTCGGCCTCCACGAACCAGGGAGGAAGCTCCTCGCCGGGATGGGCCGAGACCCACTCCTCGTACACCGGGTCGAGGAGCAGATGCTCCCCCATGCGGTCCCGCCTCTTCACCCGGAAGCGAAAGACGGGCTCGATCCCCGAGGACATACCGGCCAAGAGGCTCGTCGTCCCCGTGGGGGCCTGGGTGAGCAAAGTGGCGTTCCGGATGCCGTGCTTCCGGATGGCTTCCCGGAGCTCCTCCGGGAGCCTTCGGATGAACTCCCCCTGCAAAAACTTCTCGGGATCGAAGGCCCCGAAGGCCCCCTTCTCCCGGGCCAGCTCCACCGAGGCCTCGTAGGCCCGGAGCATGATGAAGCGGTAGAGCTCCTCCAAAAACTCCAGACACTCCGGGCTCCCGTACCTGAGCCCGAGGCGCAGGAGCAGGTGGGCCAGCCCCTGGGTCCCCAGACCCACTCTCCGGGCCGCCATCTGGGAAGCCCGGTTCTCCTCGTAGATGTAGGAGGTGGCATCTATGACGTTGTCCAGGAACCTCACCGCCACCCGCACCGTCTCCCCTAAAAGATCCCAGTCGAGTTTGCCCTGGCGCAGGAAGGACGGCAACCCGAGACTCCCCAGGTTACATACCCCATAGGCCGGCAGGCCCTGCTCCCCGCAGGGGTTCACGGAGATCACCTTCTGAAAGTACCAGGTGTTGCTGAGCCTGTTGTACCGGTCGAGGAACACCACTCCCGGCTCGCCGGATAGCCAGTTAGACTCGATGATCAGATCCCAGAGCCGGCGGGCCTTGAGGGTGCGGTAGACGCGGACCGGCTTCCCCCGCGCCTTCCAGGCCTCGATGTCCCCGTCCCACCACTGGTCGTAGTCCGGGTCGTCGGTGTAGGGGAAGACCAGATCCCAGTCCCCGTCCCGGAAGACCGCCTCCATGAAGGAATCAGGAACGACGACCGACAAATTGGCGTTGGTGAAGCGGCGGAGATCCCGCTTCACGGTCACGAAGTGCTCGATATCCGGGTGCCAGGCGGCCAGCATGAGCATGAGGGCCCCCCGGCGGGTCCCCCCCTGCTCTATGAGCCCGGTGGCGTCGGAGTATATCTCCAGCCAGGAGACGGCCCCCGAGGAGGTGCCGTTCACTCCCCGCACATAGGCCCCCTGAGGGCGGAGGGTGGAGCCGTTTATCCCCACCCCTCCTCCCCGGGCCATGATCTCGATCATCTGCTCCAGAACCCGCATGATGCCCTTGCGGCTGTCGGCGGGACTGGGGAGAACGTAGCAGTTGTAAAAGGTGACGTCCTTTCCCGTCCCCGCCCCGGCCAGGATGCGCCCGGCGGGCACGAACTTGAAATCCTCCAGAGCCCAGAGGAAGCGCTCCTCCCACTCCCTCCTCTTCTCCTCCGTCCCCTCCACCTGGGCGATGGCCCGGGCCACCCGCCGCCACATCTGCTCAATGGAGGTCTCCAACAGCGGCACCGCTCCTCCGGTGCCGAAAGAGGCCACCTCCCCGTCGGGGAAGCGCACCCGGAGCCCGTGGGGGAGAACCTCCTCGATGACCCCCACCTCTCCCCGGCGGGGATGGCCTTTCTCCAGCACCAGGGCATTTTTACCCACCTCCGGATCCCGCCCCTTCAGGGCGTACCGGTCAAGGAACACCCTCCTCTGCATCTCGCCCAGCACCCGGATTTCAGACCCCAAACCATAGCCCCCCTTCGGTTTCCCTCAGTACCGCTTCCGTTAGCAACCTTGTCTCCACGCCGGGCGCGATACCTCTGCGCCCGTCCACAAAACGGGCCTCAATTCTCCATGCCTCCCTGCTCCCGAGGAGTCCCTCCCCGCAGGAGGGCCTCCACCTCCCGCTGGAAGCGGCCCGCATCCTCAAATCCCAGGTACACCGAGGCGAACCGGAGATAGGCCACTTCGTCGAGCTCCCGGAGCTTCTCGAGCACCTTCTCCCCCAGAACGGCCGAGGACACTTCGCCGTCGTATGTCTGGCGCACCTCCTGCTCCACCCGGGCCGCCGCCTCCCATATCCTCTCCCGGGGCACAGGCCGCTTGGCGCAGGCCACCTCTATCCCCCGGATCAGCTTTTCCCGGCTGAAACTCTCCCGTCGCCCGTCCCGCTTCACCACCCAGAGGGGCCTCTCCACCGGGCGCTCCTGGGTAAGAAAGCGCAGGCCGCAGGCCAGGCACTCCCTCTTCCTCCGCACCATCCGGCCCTCCTCCCCCAGCCGGCTCTCCAGCACCCGGGTATCCTCATGACCGCATCCCGGACAGCGCACCCGAAATCACCGGACTATCCTTTCGCCGCCGACTCCCCTTTCCCTCCCCTCTTCCCTATATTTAGTAAACCAAACGGACAAAACCCCCTAGATATAGAAAGAGCCCGGGAGCCTTGCGCCTGGATCATGGAGAGAATAGCCCAGGTGGTCACCGACGTAGAGGTGATGCGGGAGGTTCTCTACCGCTTCGGAGCCCGGGGAGAGCACGAAAAAGGGGTCAAAATGGCGATAAGCCTCCTCGGGTTACTCCCCGCCGTCCTGCCCGTGACCCGGCGAAATGGGGAAAAGGCGGTGGAACTATTCTCGGTCCACGGCCCCCGAGGAGTCCCGGCCCGGGACGCGATCCACCTGGCGGTGATGGAGAGGGAGGACATCAAGTCGACCGACACTTCGACCACATTGAAAGGGAGTTAAGAGGATAGATCCCCTTGAACTGTTCATGGGGGAGACTTCCCTCTGACCTTCTCCACCCTTCCGTCTTGCCTCATCATAGAAGGCGGTGGCACCTACCGGTCGCCCTCCGGAGACGATGAGCGGGACCAGGAGGGGTTGGCGTGAGGATCTTCTGGCGCTGAGCGTACTCCTCCTCCTCGGGCTGGGCCTTCTTTCCCTCTACGGGACCGGCTACCACTTCTTCTCCTCCCTCGAAGACCCCCGGTGGGTCCAGACCTCCCGCTGGGAGCGCTACGTCGCCCGCATGAACGGCCTGGCCTTCCCCCTCCTGGCCGGCATCGGCCTGGCCCTAGGCCTCTGCCTGCCCCAGAGGGTGGCCTCCCTCCGCTTCCCCCTCCTCTTCTCCCTGGCCGCCCTCTCCCTCTTCGGGATGGGCACCCTCTCCGGCCTCCTCCGGGGATCCGGACCGGCCCGGGCAGCGGCCGGGGGGCTCACCCTGGTGCTGGTCCTGGCGCTATTCTTGGTGGTCGGGCTCGTGGGGGCCTTCTTCCTCCGCCCGGGAACCCTCACCTTCCGCATCCCCACCCGCTTCCGCCAGAGGCGGCTGGGATCGCTCCTCCTCCACGCCGGCATCCTCCTCTACGCCCTGGACCTGGTAGCCCTGGGGGGATCGCCCTACCACCTGGCCGTCTTCTGGGTGGCGGCTCTTCTTTTCCTCGGCGGCTCGACCCTGGCCTTTTACAGCAAAAGGTAATCGGGAAAGACCCGCCCACCGAGTGAGCCTGCGCCGGAGTGGCGGGCAGAGGGGCCGCCCCTTAAGGGCTACTGCACCTCCCCGCCCCCCGCCGAGCTGTGCACCCCGGGAAGGAGGTAGGTGGCGAGGTAGGTCGCGACCAGAACAATAAACGATAAAAGGTTCAGGGGCACGGAGAGCTCCCTTCCCCTGGCCCCGCCCCAGAGTCGGAGGTGGAGGTAGGCGGTGTAGAAGACCCACATCATGATGCTCAGGTTCACCTTAGGGTCCCACCACCAGGGGAGATCCTTCCAGGCGGCCAGGGTCCAGGGGTAGCCGAGGAAGAGTCCGGCGGAGAGCAGGAGGTATCCCCAGCGACCGTAGCGGTAGGCCAGCTCCTCCCCCGTCCGGTAGCCGAGGAGGTGGAAGAGAGCCCCGAGGAAGCTGGGGATCAAGGCCGCATAGGCAGCGAAAAGAAGGGGCGGATGGATCCACATGTAGGAGGAGTTGTAAAACCCCTGCACCCGCTCGGCAAACATAGCCCTGAGCATCAGGGCCTGAAAATCGGAACTCTCAAGGGAGGCCAGGAAAGAAAGCTCCCGGTGCAGTCCGGGAAGGGGGGAAAGGAAGGGGTTCTGCACCAGGAGGGAGAGAAGCAGAAAAAGTGCCCTCGCCGCCTCCACCGCCCGGGGAAAGGGTCCCGGATCCCGCCTCCAGGAGAAAAGGCCGTAGGCTCCCAAAAGGAAAGCCCAAAAATAGAGCTTTTCCCCCTCGATCCAGAGGGGAGGAAGGGGACGAACGGGATTCCCCTCCGGAGGGGAAGGAAAGGAGAAGGCCCGGTAAATCCGGAGGTGAAACCAGAAAAGGAAAAGAAGCCCTAAACTCTGCAGCAGAAAGAGGACCACTCCCGCTCCCCGGGCCTCCCTCCGGCCCAGGAGGACCAGGGCCAGGGAAACCCCCGCCCCCCCGCCGAGGATAAGGGAAAGCGCCCTCCCTCCGGCGATCAGATGCTCCCGCGCTTCAAGGTAGGACTGAAAGTCCAGGAGATCAGCCCTTTTTCCCGAAATCGGTGCCGCCGCATTCCGGACACTTCTTCGGCTTGCAGCGGCCCTCTTTCTCCGCCCCGCAGGACTGGCACTTCCAGACAGCCATAATGTCACCTCCTACTAAATAGGAAACAATACTAAAATCCCCTCTTCAAGTCCCTCCCTGCTTCAGGTTCTTCACCTGCCGGGCTCATCCTTCCCCGTTTTTGCCGTTTCCTCTTCCGTACCAGACGTCCGGCTCGATGGTCTAATTCTTGCTACCTGTAGCGGTTTCAGTCCAACGCTTTGCCGGGCTGAGCCAAGCTGATTTTATGGCCGGATGGTGCCGCCAGGGCGGCATGGGAAGCCGGGTTTATCCTGCCTGGGCCGACGTAGTTGGCGACTACTGTATCCGCGAGAAGCAGCCGACTCAACGGTGCATAACGCATGAGAAGTATCGCCGCCCGACATGGCCCTGGCCTCCCAAGCTCAAGGGAAAAAGGCGGCCGCCTCCGCCCAGCGGAGGAAGGCGTCGGGGAAAAGTCCGGTGAGCACTACCCCGGCGGCGGCCAGGGCCAGCCCCAACTGAAGGGGAAGCCCGGCCAGGAGAGGGGGTGCTTCCTCGGGAGAGGGGGAGGAGTATGCGGTACGGATTACCCGGTAGTAGTAGCCGATGGATATGACGCTGTTTGCGGCCACGGCCACGGCCAGCCAGCTCATACCCGCCTCCACGGTGGCCCGGAAGACGAAGAGCTTGGCCCAGAAGCCGCCCAGCGGCGGGATCCCGAGAAGGGAGAGCATGAAGAGGAGGGTGAGGAAGGCCAGGACCGGCTCCCGGCGGTAGAGCCCCCCGAGATCCTCCATCTCCTCCCGGGAGAGGGCCACCAGCACGGCGAAGGCCCCGAAGGTCATGAAGGCGTAAGCCGCGGCGTAGAAGAGGGCGGCGGAGAAGCCGGCCACCGTCCCCGCCGCCAGCCCGGCCAGGATGTAGCCCACGTGGGAGATGGAGGAATACCCGAGCATCCTTTTGACGTTCCGCTGGTGCAAAGCGGCGGTGTTGCCAAGGATCATGGTGAGAAGGGAAAGAACGCCCAGGGCCGCGGTCCAGGACTCCCGTACCGGGGCGAAGGCCCAGAAAAAAAGGCGTAAAAAGGCGGCCAGGGCCGCCGCTTTTGACCCCACGGACAGAAAGGCGCTCACCGGGGTGGGCGCCCCTTCATAGGTGTCCGGTACCCAGAGGTGGAAGGGGACCATGCCCAGCTTGAACCCTATCCCCCCGAGCACCAGGAAGAGGGCGGCCAGGGAGAGGGGATCGGGTCTTAGATCCGCCCCCCGCTGCGCAAGGGAGCGGGCCGTCTCCCCGAGATCGGTGCTCCCCGATACCCCATAGAAGATGGATACCCCGAAGAGGAAAACGGCCGAGGCCAGGGCTCCATTGAGGAAATACTTGAGGGAGGCCTCGCCGGAGCGGGGGTCGGCGAGAAGGAGGCCGGCCAGGGCGTAGGAGGAAAGGGAGAGGAGCTCGAGACCTATATAGAGGGCCACGAGGTCTATGGACACGGCCATGAACATGGCCCCTGCGGAGGCGAAGGAGAGGAGGGCCAGAAACTCCCCCTCGGGGATCCCCTTTCCCCGGACGTACTCTATGGACACCAGCTCCACCATCAGGAGAACCACCAGAAGAAGAGTCCGGAAAAACATCCCGAACCCGTCGGAGAAGACGAGCCCCCCGAGCCCCGCCCGGCCCACGGGGACGGCCCAGAGGGAAGCCAGGGCCAGGAGGGAGCCGCCTAAGGCCACCAACCAGAGAACCGTCCGGCGAGAAGGGAGGAAGAGGTCCAGAAGCAGAAGGAGGATCCCCACCCCCACCATGACCGCCTCGGGAAGAACCGGGAGGAAATTCTGAAGAGTCACCTATCTCCCTCCCCCGAGGTAGGCGGCCAGTTCCATCACCGATCCATTGAAGAGCCGGGTGAGAAGGGAGGGGAAAAGGCCCAGGATCACCGTACCCGCCATGAGGGGGACGAGGCTCCAGAGCTCCCGGCGATCGGCATCAGGCAGAAGGGCGAATTCCTCCCGGGGCTGTCCCATCACCACCCGGTGGAGCATAATCAGGTTGAAGGCCGCCACCACTACGAGCCCCAGAAGAGCCACATAGACCAAAGAGCGGAACACCTCCACCGTCCCCAGAAGTACGGAGAACTCGGCGATGAAGCCGGAAAGCCCGGGGAGACCCAGATTGGCCATGGCCGCGAAGGTGAGGAGGGTGGCCGCCACCGGGGTGGCCACGTTCATCCCCCCCAGCCGGGTCATGTCCAGAGTGTGGGTGCGGTCATACCAGAGACCGGCCAGGAGGAAGAGCATCCCGGCGATGAGCCCGTGGGAGACGGACTCAAACACCGCTCCCCCCAGGGAGAGAGAGGTGCCGGCGGCGATCCCCAGCATCACGAACCCCATGTGGCTGATGCTGGAATAGGCCACAAAGCGTTTGAAATCGCGGAGCTGGGCCATGGTGGCCAAAGCCCCGTACACTATGTTCACCACCCCCAGAGCGGCGATGACGGGAGCGAAATCCCGGACCACATCAGGAAAGGTGGGAAGGAGCACCCGGAAAAACCCGTAGGCCCCCATCTTCAGGAGAATGGCCGCCAGGATGACGCTCACCGGAGTGGGAGCTTGCCCGTGGGCGTCAGGAAGCCAGGTGTGAAGGGGCCAGAGGGGCACCTTAACCGCAAAACCGAGAGCGAATGCTAAAAATATCCACTTTTTCCAATTAGCAGGAAGCTCTCCGGCCCGGGCGGCCAGTTCTCCTATGGAGAAGGTGGAGGCTCCGGCGCCCAGCCACAGAGCCACGATACCCACCAGCATGAAGAGGCTCCCCACCATGGTGAAGATCAGGAACTTGGTGGCTGCGTACTCCCGCCGGGTGCCACCCCAGATGAGGATCAAAAAGTAGGTGGGAATGAGGGCCGCCTCCCAGAAGACGAAGAAGAGGACATAGTCCAAAGCGGTGAACACTCCCACCGCCGCCGCCTCGAGTAAAAGGAGGAAGACCACATATTCCTTTACCCGGTGTTCCCCGATGATGGGGCTCCAGGAGGCGATGGCCGCCACGGCGAAGATGAGCCCGGTGAGAGCCAGGAGGGCCATGCTGATTCCGTCCACCCCCAAATGGAAGCTGACCCCCAGGGCCCCGATCCAGGCATATCTTTCCTCCATCTGGAATCCAGAGCCGGGCCGGAAGGAGAGGAGGGCCAGGAGAACGAGAAAAGCCTCGCCCAGGGTCACCCCCAGTGCCCAGGATTTCAGGGTCCGTGTCTTTTCCGGGGGAAGGAAGAGGGCCACCGCCGCCCCGGCCAGGGGGAACAGAAGAAGCAGGGTCAGAAGAGGGAATCCCTCCATCGCCTATCCCCCCGCCACCCGCAGATAGATCAGTAGCCCCACGGCCAGCCCGGCGAACATGACGAGGGCGTACCCCTGGGCGCTTCCCCGGCCGAGCCTCCGTACCCCGGCCCCCACGGCCAGGGAGAGGCCGGCCAGCCCGTGGGCTATCCCGTCCACCACATACCGGTCCGCCCCGGCAGAGAGGTCGCGGAAGACGAGGGTGAGGCGGGCTATCCCCAGGGCCAGATGATCGAAGAAGAGCTTCTGCTTGAGGGCGAAATAGAGGGGGTACAAAGCCCGGATGAGGGCCCGCCGGTCAACGAGGCGGGTACCGTAGATGAGCCAAGCCAGGGCCAGGCCTCCGAGGGCCACCCCTACGGCCACCGCCTGGACGAAGCCCGCCCCCTCCGGCGCCCCCTCCCCGTGGGGTTCGAGGAAGCTCTGGAAGGGATGGCCGAGGAAGGGAGCCCCGGCCAAGCCCCCGAAGACGGCGAAGGCGGAAAGCACCAAAAGAGGCAGAGTCATCACCGGGGGGGATTCATGGGCGTGGGAGTAGACGTGCTCGTCCCGGGGGCTTCCGAAGAAGGCCAGGATCACCGCCCGCATCATGTAGTAAGCGGTGAGGAAAGAGGCGGCCACGGCCATCCAGAAGAGAAGACTTGAAGCGTGGAAGGCTTCAAGGAGGATCTCGTCCTTGGAGAAAAAGCCGGCCAGGGGCGGGATGCCCGCCAGGGCCAGGGTGCCTACGAGGAAGGTGACCCCGGTCAAGGGAAGCTTCCGGAAAAGCCCCCCCATGCGGTGCAGGTCCTGGGTGTGGGCGGCGTGGATGACGCTCCCGGCGGCGAGGAAGAGAAGGGCCTTGAAGAAGGAGTGGGTGTTCAGGTGGAAGATGCCCACCGCCATCCCCCCCGCTCCCAGACCCAGGATCATGAGCCCGAGCTGGCTGATGGTGGAATAAGCGATCACCTTCTTTATGTCCGTCTGCACGGTGGCCAGAAGTGCCCCCACGAGGGCGGTCAGCGCCCCCACAAAGGCCGCAAGCTCCATGGCCCCGGGGGCGGCCTCGAAGAGAGGGTAGGTTCGGGCCACGAGGTACACCCCGGCGGCCACCATGGTGGCGGCGTGGATGAGGGCGCTCACCGGGGTGGGGCCGGCCATGGCGTCGGGAAGCCAGATGTGAAGCGGCACCTGGGCGGATTTGCCCGCCACCCCGACGAAGACCATCACCGCGGCAAAGGTGAGGAGGGCGGGGTCTACGGCCTGGAGGCGGGCAAAGACCTCCTCGAAGCGCAGGCTCCCCGTCCCCACATAGAGGAGAAACATGCCCAGCATGAGCCCCACGTCCCCCACCCGGGTGACGAGGAAGGCCTTGATGGCCGCCCGGGCGTTATCGAGATCCCGGAACCAGTGGCCGATGAGGAGGTAGGAGCAGAGCCCCATCACCTCCCAGGCGGCGAAGAAGAGGATGAAGTTGTCGGCGATCACCAGGGTGAGCATGGCGGCCACGAAGAGGCAGATGTTGGCGTAGAAGCGGTTGAACCGGTCGTCCCCGTGCATGTAGCCCCGGGAGAAGATGAACACCATCCAGCTCACCAGGGTGACCATGAAGAGCATGACCGCCTCCAGAGGTCCCACCTGAAAGCCCATGGAGAAGCGGGCCTCCCCCATCTCCAGCCAGGGGAGGGAGAGGCTCGCCCGGGCCCCGCCCAGGACGGCCAGGAGGTTCTGAAGAGCCAGGAGGAAGGCCAGCCCCAGGGCGACGATGCCGAATATACTTGAGCGCTCCCCCATCCTCGGTCCCACCGTAAAGGTGAGGATCCAGGCCAGAAGCGGAAGGGCGGGTATGAGCCAGGCCTGCTCGGGCACTCCTATCCCCCCATCAGGTTGATCTCGTTGACATCCACCGTCTTCCTCCGGCGGGCCAGGGCCAGCACGATGGCCAGGCCCACGGCCACCTCCGCCGCCGCCACGGCCATCACGAAAACGGCAAACGACTGGCCGGGAGCGGGATCGGGGTGCAGGTAGCGGGCAAAGGCCACGAGGTTGAGGTTGGCGGCATTGAGCATCATCTCTATTCCCATGAGAATGAGCACGGCGTTCCTCCTCCGGAGGGCGGCGTAAAGCCCAAGACAGAAGAGGGCCGCCGCCAGGACGAAGAAGTGGGAGGCGGAAGGTCCCGTCACTCCGCCCCCTCCCGCGAGGACCGGGCGATGGCCAGGGCTCCGATCAGGGCGGCCAGGAGCAGCACCGAGGCCACCTCAAAGGGAAGGAGATAGGTGGTGAGAATAACCCGGCCGAGCTCCTTCACCCCCGGGGGGGTACCCCGGGTCACTTCGGGAAGAGGGGAGGAACCGTAAGCGTAAAGGAGGAGGGCGAATAGAAGAAGGGAGATCCCGAGAGGGAGAAAGCCCCAGCGGAGGGAGAGGAGCTGGCGGGCCCAGGGACCGGAATCCGGCTTGAGGCTCCGGGGGTCGGACAGAGCGATGGCGAAGATCAGGAGAGTCATCACCGCTCCCACGTAGACCAGCACCTGGACGGCGGCCAGAAACTCGGCCTGGAGAAGGAGGAAAAGCCCGGCCATACCCACGAAGGTGACCGCCAGATACACCGCAGCGTGGGCCACGTTGGGCACGGTGGCCACCCGGAAGGCGGAATAGAGCATCACCGCAGCCAGGACATAGAAAGCCAGGAGCTGCCAGCTCATATCTTCTGCCCCCCGGCGATGCGTACGGCCCGCGAGCGCTTCCAGATCTCGGCCAACTGGTCCCGCTCGAAGACCAGGGCCTCGGGGTGATACTGGGAGAGCTCCACCATGTCCGCCATCTCCAGGGAGTCGAAGGGGCAGGCCTCCACGCAGAGGTTGCAGACCAGGCAGCGGTGAAACTCCAGGCGATAGACGGCCGGGTACTGCATCCTCTTGCCGTCCGGCCCCACCATGGGTTCCACGGTGATGATCCCCACCGGGCAGCTCCGGGCGCAGAGCCCGCAGGCGGTACAGTTCAGCTCCCCGGTCTCCATGTTGACCTTGAGTGAGGGTATCCCCCTTACCCCCGGGGGATAGGGGACCGGCTCCTCCGGGTAGCGGATGGTGATGGGCTCTTTCAGAAACTCCCGGAAGGTGATCCCGTGCCCCACGAGGATGCTTTTCACCGCCCTCCAGGCCCCCCGGAGCCCGGAACGGGAGTCCACTCTAGGCACCCGGACCATCAGGCCTTCACCGCCATCCAGGCCCCGGTGGCCGTGAGGTTCAGGAGGCTCAGGGGAAGGAGAACCTTCCAGCCAAAGTCCATCACCTGGTCTATGCGGAAGCGGGGCAGCGTCCACCTGATCCAGATGGCCAGAAAGACGAGGGCATACGTCTTTATCAGCACCCAGTGCACCCCGGGATAAAATGGCCCGTGCCAGCCCCCTAAGAAAAGGTTGGCCGCCACCAGGGAAGAGGCCACGAGGGCCCCGTACTCGGCGAAGAAGAACATGGACCACCTGATTCCCGAATATTCGGTGGCATAGCCCACCACTATCTCCGACTCCCCGAGCACGAGATCGAAGGGGGTGCGGTTCAGCTCGGCCAGGGTGGCGGCGTAGAAAACAAGAAATCCCAGAAACTGAGGGATGATGAACCAACGGCTCTCCTGGGCCCGGACTATATCCACGACACTCAAAGACCCCGCCGCCAGGACCACCCCCAGGACGGCCAGCACCAGAGGCACCTCGTAGCTTATGAGCATGGATATGGCCCGCATGGCCCCAAGAAGCGAGTACTTGCTGTTGGAACCCCAGCCGGCCATCCAGATGCCCAGGGCGGTGAAGGAGGCCACGGCCATGAGATAAAGGACGGCGTTCTCCAAATCCCGCATCACCAGGACGGGACCGGAGGGCCCCAGCGCCCCGAAGGGGAGGACTAAAAAGACCATGGCCGCGGGGACGAAAACCACGGAAGGAGCTAAAGACCAGACCCAGCGGTCGGCCCGGGCGGGCATCACGTCTTCCTTGGCGAAAAGTTTCACCCCGTCGGCAATACCCTGGAGCACTCCCCAGGGCCCCCCCACCACCTCGGGCCCCCTCCGCCTCTGGATGCGGGCGGCCACTTTTCTCTCCCCCCAGATGAGCAGAAGGGCGTTTAGCCCGATGAAGGCCAGGATAAGGGTGGGCTTCACCACGGCCACGATCAGGTTCCAGAGCCAGGGAGGCAAAGCGGCCTGCATCTCGGCCAGACTCACCGGTCCACCTCCCCGAAGACGGGAAAGATGCTGGAGAGGATGACGATGACGTCGGCCAGCTTGTGGCCCCGGCAGAGATGGGGCATGAGCTGGAGGTGGACAAAAGAGGGGGAGCGGATCTTGGCCCGGTAGGGAGCGGGGCCGCCGTCGCTCACCAGGTAGTAGGCCAGCTCCCCGGAAGGGGCCTCCACCCGCTGGTAGTATTCCCCCGGGGGGAGCTTCAGGAGCCCGCGGGGAAGCTGCCCCATGACCGGACCGTCCGGCAGGCGGCTTAAGGCCTGGCGGATGATGCGGATACTCTCCAGCATCTCATAGAGCCTCACCACACACCGGTCGTAGGAGTCCCCCCTCTCCCCCACCGGGATCTCGAACTGGAAGTTCTCGTAACCGCTGTAGGGATCGTCCTTTCTCAGATCCCGGGGGATGCCCGATCCCCGGAGCACCGGTCCGGAGGCTCCGTAGGCCAGGGCCAGGTCGGAAGGGAGCACTCCCACCTCTTTGGTGCGCAGGAGGAATATCTCGTTGCGCAGAAGGAGGTCCATGTACTGGGGCCAGGCCTCCCGCTCGAAGTAGTCGAGATAGGCCTCCAAATCCCGGAGCCATCCGTCGGGGACATCGTTCCGGAGCCCCCCGATGCGCAGGTAGTTGTAAAGCAACCGGGCCCCGGTGACCCTCTCCATGAGGTCGTAGCCCCTTTCCCGGTCCCGGAAGGCCAAAAGGAAGGGAGTGGTGGCCCCGAGATCCATGGCCAGGGTACCGAAGAAGAGCTGGTAGTAGAGGATCCTCTGAAACTCGGAGAAGAGCACCCTCAGCACCCGGGCCCGCTCGGGAACCTCGATTCCCAGGGCCCCCTCGACGGCCAGGACGTAGCCCAGTTCGTTGTTTATGGCCGAGAGGTAGTCCAGCCGGTCAGTGAAGGGGACGATCATGGGGTACTGGAGGTGCTCGTAGATCTTCTCGTGATTGCGGTGGAGGTAGCCCACCACCGGCTCGAGATCCACTATAGTCTCTCCCTCCAGGGTGACTATGGCCCGGAAGACCCCGTGGGTGCTGGGATGCTGGGGACCGAGGTTCAGGCGGAGGAGGACCCGGTCCTCCTCGAGTTCCCTTGTCTCCACCGCCCCCTTAAGGAAAAGCTGCTCCGTCAGCGGGGCCTCACCTTCCGGGTCCGGGGAGGCCGGGGATCGCCGAAGCCCTTGCGCAGGGGATAGCCCTCGTATCCCTCCCAGAGAAGAATGCGCTTGAGGTTAGGATGCCTCCGGAAACGGATACCGAACATGTCGTAGACTTCCCGCTCCTGCCAGTCAGCGGTGGGCCAGATCCCGGTGACGCTTTCCACCTCCGGATTCTCCGGTGGAAGGTCCACCTTGAGACAGAGCCGCTCCTTCTGGTCCTGAGAGTAGAGGAGATAGACGAGCTCCAACCGGTCCCGGAAGTCCACCGCCGTGAGGCAGGAGAGGTGGGGGAAGGCCAGGCGGAGCTCCTCCCCGAGCTCGAGAAGGTGCTCGGGGGGCACGCGCAGCGTCCAGAAACCCGCCGGACCGCCGGTCTCCTCAAGCCCCGGGAAGCGGCCAAAGAGCATTTCCCGGTTCAAGGGGATCCCTTCCTTCCCGTTCGGGCTATCCGGTCCCGCAAAAGGTAGATGCCGTGTAGCACGGCTTCGGGCCGGGGGGGACAGCCCGGGACATAGACATCCACCGGGATAAGCCTGTCCACTCCGGGGACCACGTTGTAGCCCTTGTAAAAAGGCCCCCCGCTTATGGCGCAGCCTCCCATGGCGATGACGTAGCGGGGCTCGGCCATCTGCTCATAGAGCCTCACCACCGCCGGGGCCATCTTCTCGGTGATGGTCCCGGCCACAATCATCACGTCGCACTGGCGGGGAGAAAACCAGGGCACCATCCCGTGCCGGTCGAGATCGAAGCGGGTGGCCCCTACAGCCATGAGCTCGATACCGCAGCAGGCGGTCCCGAAGGGAAGGTACCAGGTGGAGTTCTGCCGCCCCCAGTTGACGAGAGCCTGCAGGGTGGTCAGGATCACCGGAGGCAGGAGCCGCTTCCAGAAGGCGGGCACCATCCCCCCGTCCACCGAACCTATCTCCTCCTCCGGAAGGTCGTCGAGGTGGCGGACCAGTACCACCGGCTCGGTCCGGTCCGCATACTTGCGCTGTTTTCCGTTCGCCTTCTCGCCAGACACCGGGATCACCTGCCTTGCCCCGGGCTATATCCAGCGTAGGGCTTTCTTTTTCCAGGCATAGACCAGGCCTACCGCCAGAATGGCCAGAAAAACGAACATCTCCCAGAAGGCGAAAGCCGGACCGATGTCCCGGAAGGCAACAGCCCAGGGATACATGAACACCGTTTCCACGTCGAAGACCACGAAGAGAAGGGCGAAGGCGTAATAGGCGAGGTGGAAGGGAACCCGGGCGTCACCGTAGGGCTCCATGCCGCTCTCATAAGGTTTCCCCTTCTCGGGATAAGGGCGGTCCCGGCGGAGGAGGCGGGAGAGGAGGACGTTGACTATGGGAAAGGTGAAGCCGGCGATGAAGAAGAAAAGTATTTCCAGATAAGGCTGCACACCCGCCCCCCCTTTTGGAAGGTGAGTATAACGGCCACCCTTTTCCAAGTCAAATGGCATGATGCCCGGCGCTTTTCCGCCCTGAGCTACCCATCCCCCGCCTACCCCGGTTATCCTCAATAGAAGCGTGGAGCTCATCCGGGAAGCCCGAGGCCTCAAAGAGGACCTGGTCCGCTGGAGAAGGCTTCTGCACCGGGAGCCGGAGCTGGCCTTCCAGGAGCACGAGACTGCCCGGATGGTGGAGGAGGAGCTCCGGAGGGCGGGAATGGAGCCTTTCCGGCCCACGGAGACGGGGGTGGCGGTCCTTTTGCAGGGCGGCTCTCCCGGACCCCGGGTGGCCCTGCGGGCGGACATGGACGCCCTCCCCATCCAGGAGGAGGGAGAGAAAGAGTACCTCTCCCGTCGGCCCGGGGTGATGCACGCCTGCGGGCATGACGGCCACGTGGCCGCGCTCCTGGGCGCCGCCCGCCTTCTGGGCAGAAGAAGAAGGGAGCTAAAAGGGGAAGTGCTCCTCCTCTTCCAGCCGGCGGAGGAGATGCCCCCGGGCGGGGCGCAGGGGTTCATCGAGGCTGGGATGCTCCGGGGAGTGGAAGCGGTCTACGGGTTGCACCTCTGGACCGATCTTCCTCTGGGACGGGTGGGGATCCGGGAGGGCCCGGTCATGGCCGGGGCGGAGGAGTTCCGCATCCGGGTCCGGGGGCAGGGGGGGCACGCCTCCCAGCCCCACCGGACGGTGGACGCCTGTCTTGTGGCCGCAGAGATAGTGGTGGCCCTCCAAAGAATTGTCTCCCGGACCATAGATCCCCTCGAGCCCGCGGTGGTGACGGTGGGGTTGCTTCAGGCCGGGTCGGCCTTCAACGCCATAGCCCCGGAAGCGGTGATGGAGGGGACCATACGCTATTTCAGCGAGAAGGTGCGGGAGAAGATCTATGGGGAGATGGCCAGGATAGTAGAGGCCACCTGCCTGCGGGCCGGAGCGGAGGGAACCCTCGAGTTCCGGGGCGCCTACCCCCCGCTCGAAAACCATCCCCACCCCCTCCGCCTGCTCCGCCGGGCGGCCGAGGAGTGGCTGGGGCCGGAAGGCATCGAGGAGATGAGGCCGGTGATGGGCGGGGAGGACTTCGCCTTCTACGCCCAGAAGGTGCCGGCGGCCTTAGCCTTCGTGGGAGCCGGGAATCCGGAGAAGGGATGGGTCTATCCTCACCACCACCCCCGGTTCGATTTCGACGAAGAGGCGCTGCCCCTCGCCGCCTTCCTTTACACCCGCGCCGCCCTCCTGCACCTGGGCGCGGCCTGAGCCCCGGTCTTTCAGCCCTCCGCTTCAATGCCCGGGCGGCCCCTCCCCCCGTATCCGCACCACCTCCCCCTCATGGTCCAGGCAGCGGAGCACGTAGATCCCCTCCCGGGGAAGCTCCAGCTTCACCCGCACCGCCTGCTCCGGCGGGAGATCCACCCGGAGGCCGAGCTCGGGGATCTCCAGGTGATGGGCCACGTCCCCGGTGCGGAGCAAAAGCTCCTGGGTCCGGCCCACGGGGAGTGAGATCTCGGCCGGCTCCACCCGGTCAGGGTAAAAGGTCACCGGGGTCACCGGGAAGGAGGCTTCGGGCTCCCGGGAGCCGTAGACCGACGAGCTCACCCCGAGGCAGCTTTCCTTCGGCGGGGTCAGAGCCAGGTCCAGGGGAAGGTACTTAGGATCGCTGATCTGGGGAGGGGGGCGGGAGAGAAAGAGTTTGGTCTCCGGAGTGCAGTCGCAAGCCGGATCGTAGAGGCGGTCCGGTTTTTCGGCGCACACCGTGGCCGCAACGAAAGCGTCGTCGTAAGACTTGGGTTCCGTCCCGGCGAGGAAAAGCTCTTTTCTCACCCACTCCTTGGGGGTGTTCTCGCCAGCCCTTTTCCCGCTTTTGGCGCTGATCCAGATCCAGGTGAGGCCGGGGGGCTGGGGGAAGGAGGAGGGCTTCTGGCCCTGAAGAGCTCTTTCCATCAGGTCCTTGAAGATGTAAGCGGGCTGCCGCCCGCTCATCACCGAGCGGGGAAGGGCTTCGTCCTTGCGGGGATTATCTATCCCCACCCACACCGCGGCGGTGAGCCGGGGGGTGAAGCCCACAAACCACACGTCCCGGTTTCCGGTGGTGGTTCCGGTCTTCCCCGCCGTGGGCCAGCCGGACACTCGGGCCCGGGCCCCCAGGCTCACGTTTTCGTTCCAGCCGCCTGGGGGCTGGGGTTCCACCGCAGAGCGCAGAAGGTCCACCATGAGGTAGGCCACCTCCGGCCGGATGACCCGTCGCTTCACCGGCCGGTGCTCCTCCAGCACCACCCCCCGGCTGTCCTCCACCTTCAAGATGGAGATGGGCTCCACAAGGAAGCCCCCGTTGGCGAAGGCGGCGTAAGCCCGGGCCATCTCCAGAGGCGACACCCCCCGGGTGAGACCCCCGAGAGCCAGGGAGAGGTTCCGGTCGTTGACCGGGCCGGAGAGGACGAGGGTGGTGATTCCCAGACGCTGGGCCGCCTCTATCCCTTTGTCCACCCCCACCTGGTTAAGAACCTGAACGGCCACCGTGTTCACCGAGCGGCGGACGGCCTCCCGGATGGTGGTCAGCCCGTGGTAGCGGTTATCGTAGTTCCTAAAGGTCTTGGTGCCCCCGGGGGTACGGAAAGAGACGGGGTAATCGTCGAATATCGAGGCTAAAGTATAACCGGCCTCCAGAGCCGGCAAATAGACGACGATGGGCTTGATGGCCGAGCCGGGCTGGCGGGCGCAACACCCCGCCCGGGGATCGTACCAGGCCCGATTCAGGGAAAGCGCCGTCTGGTGGCGGCGGCCTCCCACGATGGCCCTTACGTATCCTGTATCCTGCTCCATCACCACCACCGCCGCCTGCACCTCCGGGGAGAGATCCCGAAGATGCTTCTCCACCGCCTCCTCCGCCGCCCGCTGGATCTCCGGATCGAAGGCGGTATAGATCTTAAGCCCCCCCTGGTAAACCTGGCGGGCGGAATACCTCCCGAGAAGCTGGCCGAGAACGAAGTCTATGTACCAGCCTCGGGGGGAAGCCGCCTTCTCCCTCCTTGAGCCCTCCGCCACCCCCAGAGGCGCCTCCTGGGCCCGGGCCGACTCCTCGGGAGTGATGAACCCCTTCTGGGCCATGAGCTTTAAGACATAGTTCCTCCGGGCCCGGGCCGAATCCGGGCGCAGGAGGGGATCATAGGCGTTCGGCGCCTGAGGAAGCCCGGCCAGGAGAGCGGCCTCGCTCAGGGTGAGCTGGGAGGGCTTCTTCCCGAAGTACTCCTCCGCCGCCGCCCCTATCCCGTAAAGGTTACGACCGAAGTAGATCTGGTTGAGGTACATCTCCAGGATTTCCTTCTTGGTATAGCGTCTCTCCAGCTCCAGGGCCAAAAGCGCCTCCTGGAGCTTACGTCTGAGGGTTCTCTCCCTCCCTATGGGGAAGGCGGTGCGGGCGAGCTGCTGGGTGATGGTGCTGGCCCCCTGTAGAGATCCCCCCCGCAGGTCGTTCCATAGGGCCCGGCCCAGCGCCACCACGTCCACCCCCCGGTGGCGCCAGAACCTCTCGTCCTCTACGGCCACGAAGGCCTCCTGCACCCTTTCGGGTATGGATTCGAGAGGCACAAAAATACGGTTTTCCTCCCCCTCCAGGCGGCCCACAAGTCTCCCGTGCCGGTCGTAGACCTCGGAGGAGAAGCCCTGGTGAGGAGAGAAATCATCTACCGGAGGAAGGGAGCGCCAGGCGGCCAGGACGGTACCCACCGCCAGGCCCGCCAGGGCGACGGAAACGGCGGCCACCAGGCCGACGACGATGAAGGCCCATTTCCTTCTTCTTCTCCTCAAGGGCGGGACGATTATAGCACAGGGCTTTTCGGGAACCGGGGGGAAATCATGTCATAATAACCTTTGTGAAAACCCACCCGGAGCGCAGAACGGGGTTTTTGGCCCTGGCGGTGGTTTCTTTTGCCCTTTTGGCCCTCCTCCAACAGTCGGCCTGGAGGACTTTCGTCTTTGGGGAAAAAGCCGGCCAGAGAAGCCTCCTCCGCCTCAACTTTCACTATCCCTCCTCGCCGGCGGGCCCCTGCCGGAAGCCCACCCCGGAGGAGCTCTCCCGGCTTCCGGAGCACATAGCCAAGGGGCTGGAGGCCACCGGCATCTGTCCCCGGGAGAAGCGGGGAGTGGTCCTCACCCTGGAGGTGAACGGGAAGAGGGAATTGGATAAACGGTACGGCCCCCGGGGCATCTTCCGGGATTGGGCCCCTTCGGCTTTCGAGGAGGTACCCCTTCCCCCGGGGGACCACGAAGTCCTTCTAAAGCTCCGGGAAGAAGGAGGAGGCAGGGAGACCACCCTCCGCACCCGGCTCCGCTTCCCCCCCGGTGAGGTAAGGGTGGTCAGCTTCGAGCCGGAGAAAGGATGGGAGGTGCTCCACTGAGGCTTCCCTCCCGGGCCGGATTGAGACCTCTTTATTACCTCCTCACCCGCCTGGAGGGGTGGCTGAACTCCGGGCCGGGGGGGCGGTTCAACCCCCTCTACCACACCGGGGCCATCGCCACCTGGCTTTTCGCCCTCTGCGTCCTGACCGGAATCTACCTCTTCCTCGTCTACCGGGTGGGGGGACCGGAAGAGGCCTACCGCTCGGTGGCCGCCCTGGACCGGAGTTTCTTCGGCCGCACCATGCGTTCCCTCCACCATTATGCCGCCGACGGAGCTTTCGTCTTCGCTCTCCTCCATCTCCTCCGCTACCTGGCCTCGGGCCGCTTCCGGGGAAACGCTTGGCTCTCCTGGGTCACCGGAACCCTGGCTTTCGGGGCCTTTCTCCTCGTGGGCCTCACCGGCTACCTCATGCCCTGGGACGTGCTCTCCCAGGTGCTACTGCGGGAGGTAGCCCGGGTGGTGGACGCCCTTCCCCTCTTCGCCGAGCCCCTTTCCCGCTCTCTTCTCCTCACCGCCCGGGTGAGCTCCTGGCTCTTCTTCATGGCTTTGGCCGCTCACATCATGACCACGGTGGGCGCGGGCCTTCTGGTGGGAGCCCACTTTCTGCGCATCGCCCGCCCCCGCCTCTGGCCCTCCTGGCAGCTCGTGGCCGGAACGGGAGCAAGCCTCCTTCTCCTCTCCCTCCTCTTTCCCATCCTGAGCCAGCCCCAGGCCAATCTGGAGAAGATCCCCACCGAGGTGCGGGTGGACCACTTCTACCTCTTCTACTTACCCCTCATAAAAAGGTGGGGGAGCTTCGGAGCCCTGGGCGGCTTCCTCCTTTTCAGCGGGGTGGTGGCCCTTCTCCCCTTTCTCCTCCCCGGCCGGAGGCTTCCTCCGGCTCAGGTGGCGGAGGAGCTGTGCATCGGCTGCCGCCAGTGCTACCTCGACTGCCCCTATCTGGCCATCTTTATGGTCTCCGCCCCCGAGGCCAACGAGGCGGGGATGCTCGCCCGGGTGAACCCCGCCCGCTGCGCCCGCTGCGGGATCTGCGTGGGCTCCTGCCCCACCGGGGCCACCAGCCTCGAGGGGTGGGACGCCCACTCCCTGGCCCGCCGGGCGGAGGAGGTGGCGGAGAGGGAAGGGGTGCTCTCCGCCGCCTGTGAATACTCGGCCTTGGCCCGGCTCGACCCCCACCTCCTTCTCCCCTGTGCCGGGGCCCTGCACCCCCAGGCGGTAGAAAAAGCCCTGGCCGAGGGAGCAGAGGAAGTGCGGGTAGGAATATGTCCGGAGGGAGGATGCCCTTACCGGGAAGGGAACACCTGGGAAGCGCTCCGCCTGAGGGGGGAAAGGCAACCCCGGTTGAAGAAAGAGGAAGCGCGAAAGAGGATCCGCCTCCTCCCCCGGGGATGGGGGGAAAGCCCGGGGGAAAATCAGGACTCTTTCAGGAGATCCCGCACCAGAGAGCTCAACCGCTCCCCGGAGAACCGGAGCGGGTTAAGCGAATAAGCGATCCGGCCCTGGCGATCCACAAGGAAGACCACGTTGGCGTGGGGAACGATCCCGTAGAGGGCCTCTTTCTTCCCCACCGGGACCAGGAAATCCTCCCATACCTTTCGCACCCGCCCCTCATCCCCGGTGAGGAAAACCCACCTCTCCCCCTCCACCCCCCAGCGGCGCATGGCCTCCCGGAAGGCGGCCGGCGTGTCTCTTTCCGGATCCAGGGTCACCCCCACCAGCACCAGATCCTCCGGGCGAGCCCGGATCCGGCGGGCCAGCCGGTCGAGCCTTTTCACCATGGCCGGGCAGGCGTCGGGACAGTTGGTGTAGACGAAGGTGATCATGGCCACCCGGCCCCGGAGAGCCGAAGACATAAAAGACCTTCCGTTTTGATCGGTGAGCTCGAACTCCGGCAGCGGTAGGTTCCGGCGGGGGCCCAGCTCCTCCAGGGAGCGTAGGGTGCTGACCGCCACCCCCCGGGCTGCCACCCCATAGAGGACGAGTGCCAAGGCCAGAGCGAAGAGGAATCCCGGACCGGTGCGGAGGAACCGACCCAGCCACCGGCCGAACAGACGCACCTCCTCCGGCCACACGGCCACTACCGCCGCCCCCATCACCAGGGCGGAGAGGAAAGTGGCCAGGGAGTACTGGATGCGGTAGGTGCCCACCGCCGCGTCCCAACCGAGGCAGAAAAGGCGCAGGTTGGAGACCACCGTCCCCGGGGTGGAGGCCTCCTCCGGGAAGTAGAGGGGAAGGATGAAGGAAAGGTAATAGGAGAGGAGAAGGGAGACCGTCAGGGAAGAGAGGAAAACTCCCGGCCAGTAAGGCCAGATGAAGGCGCGCATAAGCCGCCGGATCATGGAAAGAGGAACCGGTCGAGAAAGAGCCCGAGGAAGAGGATGCCGAGCTGCACCATGGAGGCCCGGTAGACGGCCACTGCTCGCCTCCGGTCGTCGGGAGCCCGGAGGAGCCGGAAGGCGTAGAGGAGGAAGAGCCAGCCGGAGAGAAGGGCCCCTCCAAGGTAGAGCCAGCCCAGCTTCCCCGGCACAGCGGCCAGAAGAGCCAGCACGGCCACCAGAAGCCCGTTCAGGATCACCGCCCGGGCCGTCTCCTCCCGACCCCGGACCACGGGGAGCATGGGGATGCCCGCCCGGCGATAGTCGTCCTCATAGGCTAGGGCCAGCCCCCAGAAGTGGGCCGGGCTCCAGAAGAAGAGGGCCGCCGCCAGAATCACCGGGGGGAGACAGAGCTCGGGCCGGGCCGCCGCCCCCCCGGCCAGCACGGCAAAGCTCCCGCTCAATCCCCCCACCACCACGTTGAGCCAGGTCCTTCTTTTCAGCCACACCGTGTATACCACAAGGTAAACAAAAGCTCCAAGGAAGATGTGCAGGCCCACGAGGGGATGAAGCACGGTCACCCCCAGGCTCACCCCCAGGAAGATGAAGCCCATCCCCAGGAAGAAAACCCGCCGGGGGGTGAGGCTGCCCTCCACGAGAGGTCTTCCGGCCGTCCGGCTCATGAGGGGATCCACATCCCGCTCGAAGTAGTGGTTGAGCGCCCCGGCACCAGAGGCGGCGAAAAACACGGCCAGGGCGAGAGCCACTGTCTTCCCCCAACCCACCCGGGCACCTACCGCTTCGAGACCCGCCAAAGCGGCCAGAGCGATCATGGCCGAAAGCCTCACCTTGAGCACCTGAAAATAAGGAAGAACCAGCTTCAGATCAGCTCCCTCCCCGGCCGGGGATATCCGATGACTCCGCCACCGGCCGCCTGGGCGGGGAAAAGGCCGCCCGGGCGGCGACCAGAAGGTAAGCCAGTCCCCCGGCTACAGCTAGAAGCGCCCCCACTCCCATCAGGTTCAGGGCCAGGAGGGCCACCGGATCCCGGGCCCACTCCGCTCCCGGGGTCTTGCGCGGGGCCCCGTGCACCCCCCCCCAGAACATGCCAAGAGCAAAGAGCACTACTCCCGCCCCGTAAAGGTAGGGCTGGACCCGGGCCCAGAACTCGCCGGGACGGAAGCCCTCCCGGCGCAAAAGCTCATAGGTGAGCCCCATAAAAGCGATGGTCACCCCACCCAACACGGCGTGGTAATGGGCCGGGATGCGGGTGGTCTGCTGGGAGAGGTCGCCAAACACGGCCATGGCCCCCCCCAGAGTATAAACGATAACGCTCATTAAAAGAGAAGTGATCCTAAAATCTAACCTTTCCCCTCTTCCCAGCTCACCAACGAGGGGCCTCACCGTTAGCAGAAGAAACCCGGCCGTGGGCACACCCAGGCCCCAGCTCATGACGTCGCTGGGGAAGGAGGAGCGGAGGAGGGAGAGGGGGTCCCGGGCCAGATAGCCCAGAGCCAGAACCGCCACCCCCAGAGGATAGAGGGCGAAGAGAAATCGGCCCATATCCGGGCGGACCATCTCCCGGCCCCGGGCGCGCAGGAGGATCAGCCAGGCGGTGACCATGGCCGAGGTGTAGGCGAACTGCAGCCCGTGCCCCACTCCCCAGAAGACAGCGTTCACCCGCTCCTCGAGCGTTCCTTCGATCCCGGGGAGCCGCAGAAGGGAGACAAGGAGGATGAAAAGAGAAAGGAGGTAAGAAAGGGCAGAGACCCGCGCTCCCCACCGGACCGGATCCCCGTTCCCGGACCCAGCCCCGAGTGCCCGAAAAGCCGGCCCTGAAAGCCCGAGGAACAATAACCCCAGTCCCAAGGCGAAGACAGGATGGGCGAGATAAGGTATGTAGTGGGAGAGAACCGGGGTTCCCCGCCCAACAAGAAGGGAGAGAATCATCAGAACCACTCCGGCTGCGGAGAAATAAAGACCCCCTCTTCCCCCGTTCATGCCCGAAGCCAGCTCTGCCCCTCCCTTCCCCTCCTCCATCCCGATGGGGACCGCCACCTGCCAGAGCACCGCCCCCATGAGCAGTACCCAGGCCACGAAGGCCAGATCCACGTGGCCCACGAGCAGCACGGAGAAGTACTCCCGGGGAAGGAAGGGCTTGACCGCCGGGGTCCGGGCCAGGGCCACAAGCCCGGCCATCACCCCGGCAAAGGTCAGAGTCACAAGTGAAAGCCTCAGCCAGGGAAGAAAGGCCGGCAGAGGGGGGCGGAGCCGAGCTCCGCCCCCCCACTCCATCTCTACCTTACCCACCAGGTCCCCGCCAGGTACTTCCAGTTCCCGGAGTAGGCGATGATGAACACGATGAGGAAGATCAGGGCCAGGACAAAGGCTCCGGGAGTTTCCGCCTCACGCTCCATCTCCATCCCTCCTCAAGCGTACACCGTCCGCTCCGCCGGGGCGGAGACGGGGAAGGTGACGTCCTCCGTCTTCTCCACCCTCTTGCCGAAGAACACCGTCACCACGGCGATGAGCACGAACAGTGCCCCGCCCAGGATGGCCAGAAGCGCGCTCAACCCCATCAGGGAGAGCATAGTGATCCCCGCCGGGTCCCATTCAAAGGCAAAGGGCGCTCCGGTAAAGGTGATGTCCCAGTGGCGCCTGGGGATGCCGTAGGAGCCGGCCAGCATGAGGAAGCCCGCTACCCCGTACATCCCCAGCCCGAAGAGCCAGGGCTGGATGCGGGCCAGAGAGGGGAAGGCCACCTGGCGGCGGAAGATGAGGGGCAGCACGTAATAGGTGATGGCCATGAAGGCCAAAGACGTGCCCGCCACCACCGTGCCGTGGAAGTGGCCGGGAATGCGGTAGGTGTTGTGGGCCACGATGTTGATCTGCTCCGTGCCGTAGGTAACCCCGGTAATGCCCCCGAAGAAGCCGAACCCCACCATGGAGAGGAAGAGCCCGGAGAAGGCCGGGTTCCCCCAGGGGGCCCGGGCCAGCCAGTCAAAGAGCCCCCGGCCCACCCCCTTGGCCCGCTGGGCCTTCTCCACCGCCGCAGTGATGGCCATGGCGTGGATCATACTGGCCAGAACGGCCAGGTGCATGAAGTAGCCGGTGTTCCATATCTTCCAGGCCGAGCTCACCCCGGGGTCCACCTGCAGGTGGTGGGCCGAGGCGATGAGAATGAAAAGGGGATAGAAGTAGAACGCGGTGCGGCAGATCTTCTCGTTGACCGGCTTGGCCCCCACGGTCAGGCTGGCCAGGGCGTACCACACGGCCACCATAGCGGAGACGTTTATCTGCTGGGAGCTGTGGCCGAATCCCCACCAGATCAGCCGGTACATGGCGGCATCGAGCTTGGGTATGAGGCCGAGCGACCAGAGAAAGGTGGGAATGTAGATGATGGCCCCGTGGGCCAGGGTCAGCACGGCGATGATGGCCGCCGCCGCCAGCCCGAAGGTGAAAAGGGGATAGCTCCCCTCACCGTAGGTCTTCTCCCGCTTGGCTACGACCAGGGTGGCGAAGAAGACGGCGCAGGCGATGAGCGCCCCCACGGCGAAGAGGATGATGCCCAGGTAGAAGAAAGGGCTGGCCTTGAGGGGATAGTAGGAGGTCATAAGCACCGTCCCCTGGCCGGTGAAGATCATGAGGTCGGTGAGCGCCGCCCCCCCCACCATGAGGATAAAGGCCAGCCAGGCCAGGCGGGGCCAGGCCAGAGGGGCGGAGAGCACCACCGCCGAGCCGAAATAAAGCCCGGCCACCTCGAAGAAGACGATCCAGAAGAAGAGCATGTTGATGGCGTGAGCGGTGAGTGCCCGGTAGTACCATTCGTTGCCCAGAAGATGGATGGCCGGCCAGCGGGTAAGAGCTACGAGGAGCGCGAATATCCCCCCGATGAGGAGGCAGACCACCGCCACCACCGCGTTGGCCCGTATGAGCCCCTCGGCCTGAGAGTCAACCTTGAAACCGGTTACCGGACAGGTCCGGAACAACTCCTCACCTCCTTACTCCACGTAGATGCGCCCGGTCATCATGTGATGGCCGAGCCCGCAGAACTCGTTGCAGATGACGGTATAGGTCCCTTCCTGGGTGGGGGTAAAGGTCAGGGTGTAGTCCCAGCCCGGCAACACCATGAAGTTCATGTTCACCGGCTGGAGGGAGAACCCGTGCTGGACGTCCAGGGAGGACATGTGGATACGGTACTCCTGCCCCTTCTTGAGCCTCAGCACCGGCTCCCAGAAGAACTGCCGGGCCAGAATGTAGACGTCCCCTCCGGGCGGCGGCTCCACCACGGGCAGACCCTGCTCCTCCCCCACCTTGTACTGACTGACGAAATCCTCATAGACCCG
>Ga0197143_1000521_pt1 | contig 40769 bp, 43 predicted proteins | sample GBS70_MetaG_FD_148603 | JGI IMG/M metagenome (GOLD analysis project Ga0197143, IMG submission 148603) | Sediment microbial communities from Great Boiling Springs, Gerlach, Nevada, United States - GBS 70_MetaG | ecosystem: Environmental > Aquatic > Thermal springs > Hot (42-90C) > Sediment... | reverse complement strand
ATAAAATATGGAAACAAAACGGCTGAACATGAAAAGGAATTTAAGATAGGAAGTATAAAAATAGAGATTATTGATTTCAAAAAAGAATTTAATGTAGATAGCATAGAAAAATTTTATCTAGAGATTGAAAACAAATGGAATAAAAAAATAGAAAATGTTTATGTAGAAATAGAGATTTTTTCTAAAGAAAAAAAAGTTATGAGTTTCAAAACACCAAATTTTGATATAAATGGTTTGGAAAGAAAAATTATAGAAACCTATGTAAACACAGAAGGAATTAAGCCGGGAATTTACCAAATGGAAATAAATTTATATTACGCAAACTATACTTCAAGAGCTAGCAGTGAAGTTATATTTAGGGAAGAGATAAACAAAACCCTTGTGATAATAATAGTTATTATTATATTAATTATTATTGGATTTTTGATAAGATGGTTATTAAAAAAAAGAAAAAGGAAAAAGTTGGAAGAAAGAGAATTAAAATTAAAAAAAGAGAAAAAGATTAAAAAAAGAAGGTAGTAAAAAATGGAAAAAAGGAAATTAAAAAGATTAAAAAATAAAAAGGAAATTAAAAAAGATTATAGCGACCTAAAATTTTTCATTTTTCTTATCTTGATATTTATTATTGTTATATCCCTTATTTATATTTTTTATAATTTTGTTTCTGTTTATAGAAAGACCAAATATGATGTTTATTTAATTGTTGACGATAAACTCGGCTTTGATGTTTCTCCAGATTATATTCATTTTGGTAAAGTTCCTCCAAATTGTAATGCCACAAAAAAGGTTTATGTATACAACAATGAGGATAAAAAATATATAATTCAACTTAAATTGAAAGGGAATGTTTCCCAATTCATTTATGTAGAAGAGTTCTCCCCAATCCTAATGCCAAAAGAAAATAAAACATTGATATTTCATGCAATAGTTCCGGCTAATGCAAGTTATGGATATTATTCTGGAGAACTTGAAATAATTTTTAGAAGATTTTAACTTATTATCTTCTTAATTCAACCAAATAATTTAGTAGCTTTATTTCTTCATCTTTTTTATAAAAGTACAATTTTCCCCTTTTATGCTCAAAAATCTCTTTGTTTAATTGTTTTTTTAAAGATAAAAACTCAAAAGCCTTTTTTACTTGTTTTGTATCAAAGCCGATAGCAAGCAAAAAATGTTTTATATCTAATGGATTATGTTGCTTTTTTGCTATTAAACAAAAATTCACATTTCTTTTCCTTGCCCATCTTACATTTTGTAAAAATCTTGAAACATAAGTTGAATTTTTCTTTTTTATTTCTTCTATAATTTCGTCAACATCAATACCTATAGCAACAAGATTTTTACTCATGATGTTGAGTAAAACATGGTTTAAGCCTGAATTTGCAAAATGCAGACCTTCATGCAAACCTTCCTTTTCTTTCTTTTCATCTTTTAGATGTGGAAAAAATATGTCTATAACAGGAATTCCAAAAATTTTTAGCTCTAAATATGTCTTATCCTTTTTATAACTTGTTCCTTCTATCCCTATCAAAAAATTTTTTTCTTTTTTCAACAAAAATAATTTTTCTAAAATTTTTTTTCCTTTTTCAACATCTCTCAAAATTTTTCTAGATACTAAAATAACATCAATTTTTTTTCTTTTTAGTTTATCAAGCCTCAACTCGTCAAGCAAAAAAATTTTGGTTTTCATAAAATTTTTATATTTGAGTTAATAAAAATTTAATGGTTGGGGATTTTTTTGAAATAAAAGTAAAAACAAAAAAGAGGGAGGAGATTATAGATATAACTGAAAAAGTTAAAGATTTATTAAAGAAAACAAACATAAAGGATGGTATTTGTTTTTTATACGTTCCTCATGCAACAGCTTCTTTAATAATAAATGAAAATGCTGATGAAAATGTGAAGAAAGATATTTTAACATGGCTAAAGAAAAATGTTCCATATGGGATATGGCTCCATGATGCTATTGATAATAATGCAGATGCCCATATAAAATCAAGTTTGCTTGGATGTTTCCAAGTAATACCTATAAAAAACAATCACCTCTTGCTTGGAACATGGCAAGGAATAATGCTTGTTGAGTTGGATGGGCCGAGAGAAAGAAAAGTCTATATTGTATTTTTAAAATGAAATTTATAGAAATAAAATTTATAGTTTTTGATGGCATCGATGGATGTGGAAAAACTACGATAGCAAAGATGGTTGCTAATTATCTGAAGAAAAAAAGGTTTAAAGTTTTTTTTACCCACGAACCAAGTAAACTGGCTACAGGAAGAAAAATAAAGGAATTGATAAGAAAAAAAACTATGAATAGAAATTTTTGGAAAGTTTTGTTTACCCAAGATAGAATTGAACATACAAAGAAAATAATAAAACCAAAGTTAGAAAAAGGATTTATTGTTGTTTGTGATAGATACTATTATTCTACCTTAGCCTATCAACTAAACCAAAAAGAATGGAAAAGTTATTTAAAGAAATATGGTTTTCTTAAGCCAGACATAGCTTTTATTTTAGATGTAATTCCAAGCGTAGCACTGAAAAGGCTTGAAAAAAGAAAAAAGAAAAAAACAATTTTTGAAAAACAAGGGTTTTTGGAAAAAATAAGAAAAAAATTTTTAGAAATATATAGAAAGAAAGCTATGCTTGAAGAGAATGTAATTCTTATAGATGCAAATCAACCAAAACTAAAAGTTTTTTCTGACGTAAAAAAGATATTAGATAAGTATATAAAATGATAATAACGATTAATGGCTTTCCTGGAAGTGGAAAGACAACTTTAGCAAAAGCTTTAGCAAAAAAATATAAGTTAAAGTTTTATTCTATAGGCAAAATAAGAAGAAAAATTGCTGAGATTTTTAATTTAAGCATAGAAGAATTTAATGAGATAGGAAAAAAATTTCCTTTTACCGATATTTTTGTTGATGAATTGATAAATAGGATAGTAAAAGATGATGCAGTCATAGATGGCAGGCTTGCTTGGAAATTTTTTCCTAAAAGTATAAAGATATTGCTTATATGTGACTTGGATGTTGCAGCAAAAAGATTGTTAAAAAATAAGAGAAAAGGAGAAAAATATAAAAATTTAAAAGAAGCAAGAAAAAAAATTTTAGAAAGAATAGAGAATGATAAATATAGGTATAAAAAATATTATGGGATAAAAAACATTTTTGATATAAAAAATTATGATATAATTCTAGATACTTCAAAAATTAACAAGAAAGAAATGATCGATGTATGTGTTGAGATAATAGAAAAGTGGACCCGACGGGATTCGAACCCGTAACCTCTGCCTTGCTAGGGCAGCGCTCTACCATTGAGCTACGGGCCCATAAAATAAAAAAATGTAAAAAATTTTTAATCTTTTCTCTTAGGCCTTTTTACATAAAAATAAAAGATATAGTAAAAAAGAAATTGAAAGAGAAATGATTTTGAGCTATTAAAAAATTGAAAAAAGAAAAAATTAATTTGAAAAAAAGAAAAAAGAAAAATTAAGCTAATCTCATCGTAGGTGCAGTTGCTAGAATCCCTACCAAAGATGCCACCGAAGACAATACCAAAGCTATTATCATTGGAATTAGCCAAGTTAACACAGCCTTGCCAGTGCTATAATTGTGTGTCTCTCTCAACACTATGGTTAGTGGATAAAGATAGTACAAAGCTGCAATAAAATTAACAACAGGAATCCATGCTACCAACATCAATGCCGAAGATGGCAAAGAAATTGCAAACGTTTGTTCTGAGTATCCTCCCTCACCTCCAAAAATCTTTGCAAACAAAAGCAGGATTGCTGAGCCAATGATCAATCCTAAAACACCAGATATTACTGCATATATCAAAATCAAAAAAAATGCTGCTATACCTGTTGCTCCTCCTATTAATGCGCCTGCTCCACCAAAAAAAGCCCCCAACAAAGTTGATAAAAAAGCCACAGCAAGCCCCATTATCACTCCATAAATAAGCGATGCAACAAAAATGTTCAAAACCCCTTTGCCAAAGTCACCGCTGTGTTTTTTTATAGTATGTGGCTTGAAAAACACCTCAAACCAGTCCCCAAACATTTTTGCTTGTATTTTAGTTTAGTTTTCTAACTTTATTTTTCTTTATTTTTAAATTTTTCTAGACTAATCTCATCAAAAAATATTTAAATTTTATTCACTAAGTATGGAAATGAAAAAAGGAATAAACTTGCTGTTATGCATTCCTTTGCTTTTTGGTTTTTCAGTTAAAGAATTAGAAAAAAAAGAAGACACAACAAAGACAAAAATAGAAACAGAAACAAAAATAGAAAAAGTAGAAAATTTTTCTATAAAGAATTTGGAAAAAGAAAAAAGAAATATTGGAGAAGAAGTTAAAAAAGAAGGTTTGGGAAGTTTGGAAAAAATTGCTGGAAAAGTCTTTTCCTTCACTTCTAGCGATAGAAACAACTATAGCTTTAATTATATTATAGATGAAAATGGAGAAGTAGAAATATTAAACACAAGCCCAAACACTCCGCCATATGCAATAGATGAAGCCAAATTCCTTATTGCCTTTGAAAAATTTATAAATGATGTTTACGGAAGCAAACAGGGGTTTATAAATGGAATAGATAGAGAAATTAATGCTGTTAACTCTAATGTCGAAGAGATTATAAGTTCTTTAAGATTCGCGCAAGCCATAAGAGAACTTGGGCATATGGCTGCTGTCAATATTTATTATGGTGGTCTTAGTGGAGAAGCAAACAAAATTTTTTTGCAAAAAATTGCAACAAATTATGTAGCAGGAGTTATCCATGATATGGCTCAATATTATAGATTCACATCAGAAACCCTTGAAGGAAAAATTATGAGTGATATTATAAAAACTGTAAGTGGTTTATTTTTGTCAAGAAATATAAAGAGTAATGAAGATTATAGTGAAAAGATAACTCAAGATGTTATAGCAGGATTCTATGCTGAAATAGCTCTAGGATTAAGTTTGATGAAAGAAGCTAAAGGATATATATATTCAAACAATTTCGAGGATTTACAAAAAGCATACGATAGGTTTAAATATGGATATGTTTCTGCCTGGGCTTCGATAGAAGGGTTTAAGTATTTGGCAAATTTAGAGATTGATAAAAAAATCAGTGATGCGTTTTCAGAAATCGTAGGAAGTTTTATAGTAAAAGAAATTAAAAGGAAAGAAGAAAAGAGTAGTGGAGGTGGGGGGCTTTGGGAGACTTTGGAAAAAATAAGTGAAATTAGTAGGGCATTGGAACAATTAACAAGTTACCCCCTTAGCGATGCACAAAAATCTCAAATAATAACAAATGCCCTAAAACAACAATATGCAGGAGAAGCTTTTAGAAGAGCTCAAAGAAAAGCACAAAACTTATCAAAAATATTTTGGAATGTTGAGAAATATAACAAATAAAAGAGGTATAGAATTGAGTTTTAGCTTTATCTTTAGTCTAATCGTTGCTGCTGTAGTTATTTTTGTAGGAATATGGGGAGTAAAAAAGTTAATAGAGTTTAGTGAAGGAAACAAAATAAGTTTAAGCATAAAAGAAATACAAAATACAGTTGAAGAGGTTTGGCAGGCTCATGAATCGAGGAGAGTAGAAACTTTTTATTTTCCAAGTTCTGTAAAGGCTATCTGTTTTATAAATAATAGTCAAACATCAGGGATAGAGCAGAGATTGAGGAATGATATACTAAAATATCAAGCATATTTTTCCAAATATAATCTATTTATTCTTCCTTTTGAGTTGAGAAATAAGTACAGGATACAAGGCTATTATAATATAACGTGTGGTCAAATACGGTGCCTTGATTTTAATAGTTTTTGTGTCGAAAATAAAGATGGAAAAATAAAAATTTTTTTTGAAAGTTTTGATGGAAGGGTAAAAATAAGTAAAGCATGAGAAAGGCATGAGAAAGGCACAATTCCAACAGTTTGCTTGGATCTTTAGTGTTATAGTTGGAGCTTTGATTTTGTTTTTCACCTTTTTCTTTTTATCTCAATATGCAAAACAAGTTGAAAAGCCATCAAGGCAAATAACGATAGCTTCTGGAATAAACATTCTAGTGGAACCCTTCTCTGCAATTTCTAATTTGGCTGAAATAAGGGCAGAAATTTTGGAATTACCAAAAAACTATGTTGTTGAAATAGGATGTGAAAAAAATTACAATACAATAAAGGCAAAAAATATTAAGGAAAAATATTTTGAAATTAGTGAAAAAGTTTATGATAAGTATATATTTTCAAAAACAATAAATACTAGCAAAAACAATAAATTTTTGGTTTATTCAATGCCAATAGAAATTCCTTTCCATGTTGGTAATGCAATAGTTATAGTTACCGAAGATGCTTGTTTAAAAGATTTACCATATAAAAAGAATGAGTTAAAAGAAGTAATAGAGGAATTAGAAATAGAAAAAATACCAAAAATAAATTTTACTGGCTGTGATGATAAAAATAAATACAACAAGGGAGAAGGAGATTATGGAAATTTGGGTGGAAAAATTTGGATAAGAAATCTTGTTTCTGCTGCAGTTTTTTCTGATAAAGAATTATACAATTGCAATCTTGATAGGATTTTGGATAGGGCAATAAAAATTGCTGATATATTAAAAGGAAAGGCAGAAATAGCTTCTGTATATGGATGTGATTATGGAAATATTGTTGGTATTTTGGAAGAATATAAAAATAAAGCTGAAAAGCTTAAAGGAAATCAAGATCTTGCAGAATTTTACAATATTATAAAACAGCTTGAAGATGCAAATAGGAATTTACCAATAGAATGTAGATTGTTTTAAAATGAAAAGAGGACAGATACAAATGCAGGAAATGATTTTTTTTCTTGTTGCAATAGTTTTACTTTTCTCTCTTATTTTACTTTTTTTCACAGTTTTTCAATCAGCAAAGATAAAACAGATGGCAACAGAGATAAGAAGGGAAAAAACCATAGCTATGCTTGAAAGCATAGCAAACATGCCAGAATTTTCTTGTAGGCAAGGTTTTTGCATTGATGAGCAAAAAGTTTTGGCTTTTTTGGATAAAAGTAAAGAATATGAAGATTTTTGGAAAAAACTAAAAATAGCTTTGATAAAAATCGAAAGGGTTTATCCTTCGGTTAATAATGTTGACTGCAATAAACAGAGCTTTCCAAACTGTAAAAGATACATTGTTTATGATTCGAGAAAGAATTATGAAGCTTATGCAACATATTTGCCTTTATGCTATATATATAATGAGGGTGGTTTTGCAATGGAAAAATGTGATATAGCAGAATTAATCGTTGGTTTTGAGATTCCAGAATAAAAATAAAATGGAGAGAAAAAGTAAGAAAGCACAACAAGAAATGATTGGTTTTGTTGTAATAATTTTGTTGATTGTTATAGTTGGAATTATATTTTTATCTTTCTCCTTGCATAGATCAAAGAGAAGCATAGCTTATGAGTATCAAGAAGTTAATGATTTATTATATGCTATGATGCAATACACAACAAACTGCAACTACAAAAAAATGCAAGAAGTTATAAGGGATTGTATAAACGGAGAAAAATGTAAAGATAAAGATGCTTGCAAATATGTAAGAGAAGAATTGGAAAATATATTTAATAAAACAATAGGGAAAAGTGTTACATATGGATGGTTTAATGGATATCATTTTTATGATGAATCAAAAAACTTAAACATTAGTGGTGGCTTGCTAGAGGGAAATGTTGTTGTTGCACACTATTATATACCTCCAACAATTGGAAAACCAGAACAAATAAATGTAACGTTGCTTCTTTATTTTGGAAGAAGAGCAAGGGATTAAATTAAAATTGAAAAGTAAATATCAATTCTAATCGATTTTAAAAAATTATAAGTCAAAAACATCCACCAAAATTATAGGAGATTCCTTAACGATTATGGTGGTTTCTGCTTGACTAACTTTTGCTCTACTTTTTTCAACAAGCTCCTTATAGTTATATAATATTCCTTGCTTTTCAAGAATCCTTAAAGCGATGTTTGCATTTTGAAATTTTTTTTCTATCCATCTTTGAGAAAAAGGAAAAGAATTATAATTTTCCTTTATGTAATTAAAAATTTCTCTATAAAGCCTTGGCCTTAGATCTTTGTTTAATCTCCATATAGCACTTGGTCTTCCATCTTCAACGTAGCCGCTTGCATTTTTTAAGGTTATAAATGGCTCTATAGCTATAATTTCATTTTCTTCAATTTTTGTTTTATCTTTATTATCAAAATTAGGAATGTTTTTTCCTCCATGCAAGGTTTTATCAATACTATGGCCAGTTAAATTGAATATAGGCTTATAACCATTATCGATTGTAATCTTTTCTATAACTTTTCCTACCTCACAAACCATAATCCCCGGCTTAACAACCTTTATGCTTTCCCTTAAACAATCCAAAGCAATTTTTATCATCTTTTTGTTTTCTTGATTATTTTCTAAATCTAAAGTAATTGCAGCGTCAACGACACAACCATTATAAATTATACCAACATCGACCTTTAACAAACCATGAGCCAAAGTTTTATCATTTGAAAAAGGGCTATAATGTGCAGCAATCTCGTTTATGCTTAAATTTGGTGGAAAAGCAAGTTTTGCATTTTTATTTTTTACAAATTCTTCAATTTTTTCTGCAATTTCTAAAAGCAAAACATCTTTTTTTATAATTTTTTTTGCATAAGCAAGAGTTTCTTTTAAAATCTTTCCTGCTTTTTTGAAATCATCAAAATTTTTCATTTTTTCCTTTTATCTTTTCATTTTTCTCTTCTATCTTTAGGCACATAATTTTTAATTTTTCCATCCTTAACAAAACCGCAACCAATAAAATCTTCTTTATTTTTTAAAACAAAAAAGCCCTCTTTTTCTGTTTTCACTTCGATATCTTCTCCATTAAACCATCTTCTGGCTTTTTCATCGTCTATTTCTATATATTTTTTTATTTGATTTGAAAAAAGTTGACATGCATCAAAACTAAGCCTCAATCCTGTTTTTTCCATTTTTCCAAGATAAAACCCACCAAAAACTTTTATTTTTTCTTTTTCAATTTGTAAAAGAAGTTGTATTGCTTTTGGAGTTAAGAGATAAATCGAATTATTTTTAAAATAAATTGGTTGCTTTATTATTATACCATATTCCTTCAAATCTTCCACAATTTTTTTTCTTTTTCCCCCTTTTAACTTTTCCATTTTATTTTTCCATTTTTATTTTTGCAATAAAAAAACCCTCACTATCAAAATCTTGGGGCCATATTCTTATTGCTTTTTTTAATTCTTTATTATATTCTTTCCCTTTCCATTCTGTTATCCCTTCCCTTGTTTTAATTTTCAAATTTATTTTTTCAAGTTTTATAGGAAACCTTTTTAATGCAAAATCTATAACTTCTTCATTTTCTTCAGGGTTTAATGTGCATGTGCTATAAACTAAAAAACCATTGTTTTTTAGAAGTATTAAAGCATTGCACAAAATAGATTTTTGGATTTTACTAAGCCATAGGCTAAGCTTTTTATTCCAAGTTTTAAAAATATTTAAATTCTTTCTTATAGTTCCCTCATTACTACAAGGAACATCTGCCAAAATATAATCAAAGGTAATTTTAAGCTTTTTAGCCAATTGCTGAAAAGGAATAGATGTAACAATTGTATTTATGACACCGCATCTTTGTAAGTTGCTTAATAAAGCAATATTTCTTTCCCAAGATATATCATTAGCAAGAATTACTCCTGTATTTTGCATTAAAGCTGCTAAGTGTGTTGTTTTGCTTCCAGGAGCAGCGCAACAATCCAAAACATAACTGTCTTTTTCCACATTTAATATTTTACTTGGAAGCATCGAGCTTAGGCTTTGAACATAATAATAGCCAAGCCTATGCTCTAAAGCATTTCCAACTTCTCCAGCATCTAATTTTGTTTTTATAACAAATGCTTCCTCTAAACCACTTCTCTTTTTCCAATCAACATCCCATTTTTTTTCAATCCTCTCTTTAAGTTTTTCTATTTCTATCTTTAATGTATTTGCTCTTATACTAAAAAGTATTGGCTCATAACATTTATCGAAAAATTTGAAAACATCTTTTTTATTCTTCAAAAGCAAAAATATATTTTCAACAAATTCTTTTTTTGGTAAATATTTCTTATCCTTATATCTATCCAAAATTTCTTCATAAAGCATATTATTTAAATTCAAACAAACTTTTTTGTTTACTTTCGAGAATATCTTTTTTTGTTATTCCAAAAACATTAAAAATACTTTCAACAGCAGGCAAGATTTGATTGTTTATATAATAATCTACATCATATTCCTTCTCTTTAATTTCATCTGGCATCTTTACCTTCTCTCTTATCTTTGCTTTCTTGTTTTTTGTTTCGCAAACAATATATTCTACAAGAGTCCCGGGTCTAACTGGAATCCCTTTTTGAATCATTCTTTTTGCAATTTCAACATGTGGTGTATAAGCTTCATAAGCCTCTATTTCTTTTTTTACCTGTGTTTTTATTATTAATTTCTTTATATCAATTTTTTTATCCTTTACATCTTGTATAACTTTTCTTATATATGCTAGGGCTTCTTTTGCATCTGCTTTTTTTAAAATGCTTTCAATAACGTAATTCTGAACTTCTTTTGCTAAATCACACCAGTCCCTTCTCACAGTTTCAAAACCTCTTATTTTTAGCTTTCCTTTTTCGCTTAAAAGAGCATATTTCTTTTTAGCTCCTATTTTCCCAGCTCTTGTTGTAACCCATATTCCTCTAACATAAAAATCTTCTAGCTCAAGCTCCATTGCTTCTGGCAATTGCTTATTTGCTTCTTTAAGCCAATCTAATGCTTCTTTCTTTGTTTTATGTTTTAAAAGTAAAGCAAGGCTATCGGTATCAGCATATATTACTTCAAATCCCGCTTTCTTTGCTTTTTCTATCATATTCTGTATGTGCCATCTTCCTAAAGCAGTTATGCTTGCTGCACATTCTCTGCTATAATACCTTGCACCAAAAAAACCAAAATATCCATAATGCGCATTTGCAAGTGTTTTTAATGCCAAATCTCTGGCTTCAAGCAAGGGAGAAGGATTTTTCTTTTTTTCTTCTTTAACCCTTTTCCTGGCTTCTATAAGTCTCTTAAGCAAAATAGGTATAAAGCCCTTTTTCTCTTTAAAATAAAATTTAACTTTTTTTCCATCAAGTTCAAATTCAGGAGTAAAAAGTTTTGTTTTTTCTTTTGTTATCGTTGCTGGACTTATGTTATAGCTTATGATTATGCTTGGGTATAGGCTTCTAAAATCAAACATTGCTATATTTTCATAGATTCCTGGCTTTGGTTCAAGTACAAAAGCTCCAGCATATTTTGGCATAAGTTTTCTTTTTTCTATTTCATCACTAAAAGGTCTATGCTCTATAATTTCATCAAATTCCTTTAGGTTATGTATAATATAACTTTCAACAAGCTGACTGTAGCTACTTCTCGTTGTTACTGCTAAAGGTTCTATCACAAGTTTTGTTATTTCAAGAATCTGATGCCACAATTTATGGAATAACTTATAAACCAATATGCTATCTTGTAAATTGTATTCAGCAAATTTTTCTAATTCTTGATGATCAAGTCCATCTATTTCAAAACTTTCAATCTTTATCTTTTCCTCTCCTATAAGCTCTGATGCAACTTCGTTAAGAGTTAAAGTTTCGCTATGCAAAGAAGGAGCAACAAAATTCTCAACAAACCTAAAAAGGTCTATATGGCATATTCCGCTTGTCTTTGCACTGCTTATTTTTCCTCTTTGCATTACAACTTCGGTATTATCTAAGCTTAATGCAAGTTTAACCTTATGTTTTTTTGAATTTTGTTTGAGATAAGGCATGTCAAATCCATCACTAAAATATCCAACAAGATAATCTGGTTTTTCGTTTCTTACAAGATCTACAAATCTTTGAATTAAAGTTTTTTCATCTTTCACAAATTCTACAAAATTTGATTTTGTAGAAAATTTTTTCCATGTCAAAACTTTTTTTATTTCATCGCCATATAAACTTATCATAACAATTTCTCCCTTTCCTATTTCAAAGGCACTAGCCTCTATATCAAAAGCCAAAATTTTTGGTCTATATTCTTTATCGTTTTCTCCTACTTTTATATTTTTGATATACCCGATAATATCAACATTATTCTTCCATTCAATTTTTTTTATTATTTCATTTTGATCTATTTCGGCTGTGTGCCAACAACAAGGAATTACTTTTTTCTCTATCAAATATCTTGTAATAAAGTTTATATCTTCCTCTTTATGCTCATGCTCTAAAACTCCTGGCAAAGTCTTTATTTTATCTTTTAAAGGAATTATATCTTTGTGATTTTTTGCATAAATCTTTAATGCTTTAACTTTCTTTCCATTCAGCATTTTTTCAACCAACTCAACTTTAACAACCTCTATCTTTCTATTTGCATGAACAAAAGAAATTCCTTTGATTTTTTCTATAAGCTTATCAATCTCTCTTTGGCTTAATTCGGGCTTTATCAAATGATAATAATATTTATCACAATTATCAATCAAGCAGACAATTTTTCCATCTTCGGTTCTTCCATAAAGGCTTATGTAATCGATTCCATCTATATCAAAATAATCTATATCTGTAAGGAAAAATTTGACTTGCATAAAAAAATAAGTAAAAGCATTATTAAATTTTTTTGGTTAAAGAGGTTTTTTATATTTTTCAAAAAATTTTTAAAATTTAAAAATTTCAGATAGAATGAAACAAAATTTAAAAGGATGGTTTGAGGTTTTCTTTAATCCTAAAAGTATAAAAAAATACAAAGGAAATATTAAAAGTGGGATTTTGAATGTTTTGATTGCTGGAATAATTTGTGGAATAATTTATGGTATTTTTGTCATCTTAAATATAATACCAATCGGCGAAATTAGCAAGCCTTTAGAAAGTTTTGTAAAAATTAATGTTGGATTGGCCTTCATTAGTATTTTAATATATACAGCAATATCTGCAATATTAAGCTTAATAATAAGTTCTGCGATATTTTTCTTTTTTGCAAAAAATTTTTTTAATGGAAAAGGGAATTATTCAAAGCAAACATTTGCAATATCTTTGCCTTTTTCTTTATTTATTATAATATACTATTTAATTGGATGGATTCCTATTGCAGAAATTTCTTTTCTTAAATTAAAATTAAATATGCTAACATATCTTTACTATTTATATCCGTTAACAATAATTTTAAAAGAGATACACAAATATAAAACCTACAAAGCAATATTGACATGGTTTATTCCAACATGTATTATAATAATAATTTCATTTTTGTTAGCTTTTTTTTAATGGAGAAGTTATAAAGTTAACAAAATTTCTCTTTTCTTTAGAAGATTTGATTAAAATTTTGATAATATTAAATTTTTTTATTTTATAATGTTAAAGATTGTTACTATATAGTAGCGAAAGATTTATAAATCTCAAAATCTTATATATATTATGGTAACAAAAAGGGGAAACAAAAAAGATTTGGAAGGGAAATTGGAATATACTTTGGAGGATTTTATAAATGCACTTCCGGGTTTAATTGCAGAAACCGCATTTAGTTTATTTACAGGATCTGAAGAAGAAGGAATAAAAAAACTAGAATACGAAGATCCTAGAAATGCAACGAAATATATTCCTTATATTTCTCTTGAATTAATAAGAGATTATCTTCTAAATAAAATAGGAAAGATAAGTGAAAAATTGTCCAATCCTTTTTATAGATATAGCGAAGAAGAAAAAAGAAAAGAAATTGAAGAGATGGAAAGTTATTCTAAGATATTAAAATTTATTGATGAAAATTTTGAAGAAATTTCTTCTATTTATAATGAACTATTAAGAAAAGTAAAAGGCCAAGCAGAAGCTTACATCGATTTCTTTTACATCAAACATTACACTCCACAACAACTTTTCTATTCAAAAGGTCAAAAATATTATTTTGAAAGATTCAAATTTTAATTTAAAGGTTTAAGAAATATTCTTGTTTAAAAATTTATAAATTTTAAATCCTTTCTTTTTAAATGGGTGTTGATATAGGTAGCATAGTACCAAAAAAAGAAATAAGTTTTGATGATCTAAGCAACAAAATTATTGTTGTAGATGCTTTTAATACTCTTTATCAATTTTTGGCAACTATAAGACAACCTGACGGAACTCCTCTTATCGATAGAAAGGGAAACATAACAAGCCATTTAAATGGGCTTTATTATAGAAGCCTAAACCTTATGGCAAAAGGAATAAAGCTTATCTATGTTTTCGATGGAAAGAGTCCTGAACAAAAGTACGCAGAAAAAGAAAGAAGGGAAAAGATAAAAGAAGAAGCAAGAAAAAAATATGCTGAAGCTTTAGAAACTGGTGAGATCGAAGAAGCAGCAAAATATGCAAGGCAAACGATAAGGCTTACTGAAGAAATGGTAAAAGAAGCAAAAGCATTGCTTGATGCAATGGGTTTGCCATATATTCAGGCTCCAAGCGAAGGAGAAGCTCAAGCAGCATACATGGCAAAAAACAGGAAAGAAATATATGCTGTAGGTAGCCAGGATTATGATTCTTTACTTTATGGAGCTCCCAGATTGATTTTAAATTTAACATTAGCAAAAAAAAGAAAGTTAGCAAGCGGGGCAAAGATACCCATAAATCCTCAATTAATAGAGCTTGATAACGTTTTGAATAGCTTACAAATAGATTTGGATAGGCTTATATGTTTGGGGATAATCGTTGGAACAGATTTTAATAATGGAATAAGAGGAATAGGTCCAAAAAAAGCGTTAAACATAGTTAAACAATTCAAATATCCTATAGAAATTTTTAGGTATATAGAAAAAAAATATGTTTTGGATTTTGATTGGAAAGAAATTTTTGAACTTTTTAAAAAGCCAGAAATTAAGAAGGATTTTGATTATGAATTTAAAAAGCCAAACAAAGAAAAAATAATAAAAATTCTGTGCTACGAGCATGATTTTTCTGAAGAAAGAGTCATCCATGCATTAGAAAAATTTGAAAAATCCCAAGAAGAAAAAAAACAAGAAAGTTTGAAGAGATGGTTTTGATAAAGCTTCAACAGCTTCGACTAATTCTTCAACTTTGATTTTTAAATTCTATCATAAATAACAGTATAAAAATAATTTCTGTATTTATATTCCTTAACTTTATAGCCTAGAAACTCTGAAATAATTTTTATTAATTTTAGTTGATTTTGGTTTAGAGAATTGATATATTTTCTGTTTCCTTTTTTCTTTATAAAAGGGTAAAAGCCATCGAAAATTCCTTTTGCAAATTCCTTGTTAAGATAAGAATTTATTTTTTCAGGATCCTTGTTAAAACCTAAATCCAACAAAAAATCACAAAGCTCTCGGCAACTTTTATGTATATAATATCCTTCAACCAAGAATCCCTTTTCCCCAATATTCAATTTTTTCAATTTATTCCTTTTTATTTTTATTTCTATACCAAAATTTTTACTCAGCAAATCACCAATTTCTTCAATATATTTTTTAAATTTATTTTTTGTATAAACTTCTAATACATAGCTATGATTCTTCCTTACAATATTTCCATAAACCCAAAGCAACCCTAAAAGCTTTCCCAATTCATAGTTTCTTTCAGGCTTTCTAATCTTGATCCTCTTCATAATTTTTTTATACTGTCTAAAATTTAAAGTTTATGGAAAAAATAGGAAAAATAGCAATAATAAACGTAAAGGATTTGAAAAAGAGTAAGATTAGGGAATTAAAAAAAGAAGCAAAAAAGTTGTTGGTTAAACCAATAGAGACTGTTTTGTTAAAGAGAGAAAAAGTGAAAGGAAGGTTAAGAAAAACGAGCTATGTTGTTTTAGCAGGCAAAAAACAATTCGAAACCTTTTATAAAGAGAATAAATGCGTTTTTAAGTTAAATGTCAAAGAAGTTTACTTTTCTAGCAAACTAGCAAGCAACAGACTTTTTGTTGCAGAAAAGATTTTTGAGTTTGTAAAGAAAAACAAAATAAAAAAACCAAAGATACTTGTTATGTTTTGTGGTATAGGGGTTTATGGAATTGTAATAGCAAGAATGTTAAGGGATAATGGCTTTGAGTTTGCTATGGATATGATAGAAATTAATAGAAAGGCTGTCAAATACGCTAAGGAAAATGTTTTACTTAATAAACTTAGCAATATTAATGTTATTCAGGGTGATGTTAGAAAAATTTTGTCAAAACTTGATAAATATGATTTTATTATTATGCCAAGACCAAAGTTAAACTATGATTTTTTTAAAGAAGCTTTTATAAATGCAAAAAAGGGAAGCATAGTTTTTTATTTTGATTTTGTTGATGAAAATGAAATAGAAAGGGAAAAGCAGAAGATAGAAGAAAAAGCAAGAAGATTAGGAAAAAAAATAAGGGTTTTGGAAATAAAAAAAGCAGGACAAATTGGTGTTAGAAAATATAGGGTTGTTGTAGTTTTTGAGGTATTTTAATTAACTTAACAAACAACTTTTTGTTAATTTTCTTTTTCCTTGTTTTAAAAAGAATGCATTTTTGAAGTAAGTTTGAGCATAAGATGTTGCTATAGCATATTCTTTTGAATTTTTTGGAAAATGTTTGGCTAAATTTTTTTGTTCTTCCGATTTGGACAGATTATAATATATCGCTTCTTGTGTTATTGGTTGTTCCTGAATTTGTTTTTTCTTTTGTTCAAAATAATATTCGTCACCTAAAATAAGATCTCCTGTAAGTAAAGGATCTGTTACAGAAATTCTAAAAACAGAAACGGAATATTCAAATTCTTTTTGATCCATCGCATAAATATCTAACCATTCATTCCTAAAACTTTTTATTTCATCGGAAACCATGAATATATCTATATCAGAATAGGGTTTCCTTGAACCATATAAGATAACCAACCTTGCAGAATCAATTTTTTTCTTAAATATCGTTTTTAGCAATTCTTTTATTTTGGTTAATGAATAATATTTCGGCATTCCCATTTCATAATATAAAGCAAGTTCTCCAAACTCGTTTTGAAAGTCTATAAATTTCTCTAAACCTTCTTTCATCTCGTTTGACATTTTTTTGTATTTTTGTTTAAATTTGTATTTAAAGCCAAACAATTTAGATAGATGATATTCAGTCCAAATTGCAAAAATTTCATAAACCAAGTTGTTTTCTTGTTTGTTGATTAATTTAAAAAAAGGATTTTCTTTTCTAAAATCGGATAATTGTTCGAGAGTCCATTCTTTACCTTTTAAAAACTTTCTTTCTTCTTTTTCTAATTTTTTCTCCAATTTATAGATGAACTTTCCATATTTTGAATATTCAAAAAATAACCCGTGACCAAAATATTCATGGAAAAGGTTTAAACGTAGAAATTCAGAATCTGAAAGATAGCATGTCAAATTTCTTACTAAAAATATTCCTTTTGACAACGGACTAAAATTAAAATCTTTACAAAATTTTTCCCATTCCATCTGAGAAAGTATTTGTAATTTTGTTCTGTTTGGTTGTATGTTTAAAAGATTCTGATAATAAGAATTGACTTCTGCTATTAAACTTGATAAGGATAACATATATTTTATTTTGTAAGTAATTTTTTATATTTTTCTTTGATGAACTTTTCAACATTAATGATATGGGATATATCGATAAATTCGAATATTTCTACTTTCAGTTTGTTTGGTAAATTTATGTTGTTGTAATAAAACAAAAAAGCGAGTTCACTTAACAAATTTGGAAGATACTTTTTTTTGAGATAGTTGTTTTTTGTTGAAAGATAAAGTTGTAACAAACTGCAAAAAATTTTCGAAGTACGTTTGGCAACTTCGACTTTATTTTTATTATTAATAATTTTTTCGTATTCTTTTTTGCAAAAATCTAAAATAGATTTAACCAAACGTAAATCTTCTTTATCAAAAAATTTTTTTTCAACTTTCAAAGGAAAAGAAACCTTTAATTTAAAAAAAGGTTTTTGATATTCATTTTTTAGCCCCATTAATCTTTTGAAAGTAGATTTTATTATTTTTTCATTTTCAGATATAGCAAAAGGAACTATATTGAAAAGTGTTTCGATTTCTTTCTTTATTTTCTTTTTAACCTTCAATTTATCAACAAGAAAAAAAGTTATGGGAATTCTTGCAAGAGATTGTTGGAGCAAATTTTTAATTTTTTTATCAACCTTTCTGCTAAATTTAAAATAAGTTGTTATAGAATCAATAACATATTCGATTACTAAAAGATTTATATCTTGATGGTTCTTTTTAGCTTCATAGATTAATCTATCTTTTAAATGTAAAAGATTTATTTCTCTTTTTATTTTCTCAGGTAATTTTTCGTATTCACCTTCTGCAAGTATCATTCAAGCAAAAATTTGTCAAAACTTGCTTGTTCTTATTTTTCTAACTTTCTCATGGCCCTTACCTATACCATGAAACTCTACATCAAAAAGACCATATTTGGGATGTATTTTGTATATGTCTGCTACACCACCGTAATCTTTTTTTAATACTATTGTATTTTTGCCAACATATTTTATTTCCAACCCTCCAGCCAATATGATTCCTTTTTTTATAGGGGTTATTTTTATATCACTCGTGTAAAGAACTAAACTGCTAAGTTTATCTAATTCCCTTAAGTCATAAAAAGTTTTATTTGAAATTTGCTCTAATCCTTTCATTTTAAATTTAAAAAGATTGTTTTTATAAAATTTATAAATTTTTTGTTATTTAAAGAAGATTAAAATTTCCAACATTCTACACAAAGATGTTGCTCTGGAATTCCAATTGCCTTTATCATGTCTCCAAAGAATTGATACTTTAAGCTTGTTGCTCCAATTTCTTTCTTTATTATATCAACCATTGCTTCGTATTTGTCTGACCTTTCATCCATATATTGCTCAACATTTCTTTCTTCTCCCTCAATCTTTCTTATTGCTCTAATCGCAGCCAATTCATAATTTTGTCTTGATATAGAGAAATTTAGATATTTACAAGTGTTTATGATAGGAGGACACGAAACCCTTAAATGAATTTCTTTAGCACCATAGCTAAATAGATCTTCTATTTTTCCTCTCAGTTGTGTTCCTCTAACAATAGAATCATCAGTCAACAAAATTCTTTTTCCTTCAATCAATTCTCTTATTGGTAATAATTTCATCTTTGCTATCAAATCCCTATCCTTTTGTTCTTGTGGTATAAAGCTTCTGTCCCATGAAGGAGTATATTTTTTATATGGCCAACAAAAAGGTAAGCCTGCTTTGTTAGCATAACCTATTCCACAACCAATTCCAGAATCTGGAATTCCTGCAACATAATCGATTTTAAGTTTTCCTTCTCTAATTTCTTTCTCATCCCTTATTGCTAAATATTTTCCCAAATTATTCCTAACATTTTCGATATTAATATTATTATAGCATGATGCAGGAAAACCATAATAAATAAAAAGGAAGGTACAAAGTTTGGAAATATTTTTTGGTTTTTCTAATTGTATATAACCTTCTCTATTTATAATTCCAATTTCTCCTGGCTCCAAAAAATATGTTTCATAATCTATGCCTATAGTATTTAAAAAGGAACATGTTTCAAACGCCGCAGCAATTTCCTTATCCTTTTTTGCTATTGTAATAGGGGTTCTTCCAAATTTATCTCTAGCCAAATATATTCCTTCTTTTGTTAATATCATTAAGGAAGAGGATCCTTCAATAGAATCTTGTAAAATCTTTATTCCTTCAACAAAATCTTTTCCTTGATTTATCAAATATGCTAAAATTTGTAAAGGATTTATTTTGTTCGTGAGAAAAAAACTTTTTTCTCTGTATGCTTTATCTATTAACTTTTCCAAATTATTTATTCTTCCAACATGAGCAATTGCAAAATCTCCAAGCCTCGATTTTATATATATGGGCTGTTCTTCGTAATCGCTTATTATTCCTATTCCCATATTTCCCTTAACGTTTTTTACAAAATCGTAAAGCTGAGCCCTATATGGGCTTTTTTTAATTTCCTTTGTTTCAACCAGAATTTCTTTTCCATCAAAAACAGCAATTCCACCATAAGCCATACCTAAATGTGAATGATAATCAGTTCCATGATATATCTTCTCAACACAATCCTTATCAGAAACCATACCAAAAAATCCACTCATAAATTTTTATAACTTTAAAGTTTAAAAATTTGACTAATAAAAATATCACATAGTTCATTGCTATAATTTCTATTTAGGTGTTGGATAAACCTCAAGCATCAGGATTTTAATTTTATGATATCAGAATTTGCACTTTTCTAGAGATATTAATATTTAAAAATCAAATATTCAGAATTAAAAAAGAAATGGGAAAAAGTGAAACAGATTAGACAATCTTGTTAATCAAATCTATAATAATCCTAAGAGTATAACAAGCAATATTCCAGCTATCAAGCTGAATATTGTGCTATGATTAGTGACTTTGTAGCAAGAAGATGGAATCAATTCATCACTTGAGATATAAATCATAAATCCTGCAGTAGCACCCATGATCAATCCAACCAATTGTAAAGGAATATTTTGAAATAAATAATGTGCAAATACGAAACCTATTAGAATGGGGATTGCTGTTAAGGATGAAATAAAGAAAGACTTCATTCTTTTTCCAGTGACATGATAATAGGGCGCAGAAGTGCAAATACCTTCAGGAATGTTGTGAATAGCAATAGCTAAAGCAACGGCCAAAGTTATTTTGAAATCAGAAACACTACCTATGGCCATTGCCATTCCTTCTGGAAAATTGTGTAAAAAAATTCCTGTAAGTAAGTAAATAGCAGTCTTTTTGAGACGCATTCCTTGTTCTTGGCTACATAACTCTGGATGAATATGTTTAATTGATTTATCTAGTCCATACATAAAAATCGCGCCCAAAACTACTCCAATAATACAAATTAATATTGATGAAAGGCTGATACTCTCTGGAATAAGATTCAAAAAAGAGATCGCCAACATAACTCCGGCCGCAAAGGATAGCATGTTAAACATAAAAAGTTCTGAAGGTCTTTTAATCACACCAATTAATGACCCAATAACAGGACCGATTACTGCAAGAATTACAACTATTAATATATTTTCCATTTTACTTCTTTTACTTTTTATCCTTTATCTTTTTTATTTTTATCTTTGCCTAAACTTAGTTGTATTAATATATTGGTCTTGTTGAATTTCACTGCAATCATGAGTTAATAAATTTATATCTTTTAAATTTACATCTTTTATCGTTTCCCTCTTTTACTTTTTTTCACTTTTTGTTATTTATGCTATCTATATTTAAATTAAAAATTTTTTGTTTCTTTTGGTGTGTTGCATATTAAGCATGTCGATTCCTCTCCTTTAGAATATAAACTAAAAAATTCGCTTGGAACTTCCGCTCATCATCGTTTGCTTATCTCTATGCCTTGCTGGTTTCACTTCGTTCAGGAATGTAACTGTGATTAACATTTCTTGTGGAAAATCTCAAATTTTTTGTGGTCTCGCCACTTCTCTTAATTGCATATATTAAACTCGATCAGCTTCGTCACATTAATATAAAACTGAAGGATTATTAACTGGTAGTGCTTTAATTTATAGCCAAACATTTTGTCCACATTTATCACAGAATTTAGCAGATTTGGGGAGTGGTTTTCCACAATTAGTGCAATATTTTATATTCCCTTCTAATGGTGGTTCTTTTCCAAATACTTTTATTTCTATTGGATATTTTGAACCTTTAATTGCATATTCAAGTTCTTTATTATGTTCTTTAACTATAATTATTCCTCTGACTTGTCTGTCTTGCGCCAAATTTTCCTTCACCCATCCCATATATTTTTGGATTTGACCAACAACTTTAAGAGAACCTTTACCTCGTTTCAATTCTATAACGACAAAATTTCCATTTTTATCTTTGCATAAAATATCTATATAACCAACATCAGTTGGATACTGGTTTCCAATCAATTCCAAACCATCTTCTAAAATTTCTGGATTAGATATAATTGAAGATTCAATCTCGTATTCTAAAACTTCGCTCATTACTCCTGTTTCTTTAAAGTCTTCGATACCCCAAGCTTTTTCTAATTCTTTTGTTTCTTTTTCTTTATTAATTTCTTCTATTTTCTTTTCAAAATTTTCTGGTTTTGGCAATTTATCTTTAAAGCTCTTTACACTTTCATAAATAAAGTTTGGTATTACAAACTTAATACCTACATTTCCTTTACCACTTAATGAAAATGCCCAATATCCCATCCCAATTTTTACTAATTTGTCTCCTAATTGCGAAAAAATATATTCTTCCTGTGGAACCAATATAAGTCTTGAGATTCTTTCATGAGATTTTGCCCTAAATCGTTGTACTTTCAATTCTTCATTAAATAAGACATTAAAGATATAGGTCCATTCTTCTAAGTCTCTATCAGAATAAACTTCGCTAATTGAATCGGTTGTTTTAATTATGATATTGATATAGTTTAAAACAAAAGATAATATTTTCTTATCTAATTCAGATAACTCATTTAATCTGTTATTTATATCTTGAATCAAAATTTTAGAAGTTTTATTAATCAATATTTCTCTCAGCAATTCATTATCATCATAAAAAGTTTCTTTTGAGAGAAAATTTGGTATGCTATTGAAGAAATCTATAAAAATTTTCATCTTCTCCATAATTTGTTGTTTGTTTATCCCATATTTTTTCTGTAAATTTCTGAAACAAACACGACCGAGCCATTCTTGGAATGCTGCTTGGTTTCTGTGATAACCAGACTTAGATGGAATAGAATAGTAAAAAATCCAAAGAATATCTAAAATTTGATTATCTTGTTTGCTAATTATATTTTCTACAAAACTTTCAATTTTGGTTTTCGTATCTGTCATTAATAGATTAAAATTATAATGGAACTTAAAAAAGCTTTCTTTTTGAAAGTGACTACTCTCATTTTTTAGCTACCTCTTGGCCTAAACTTCTCTTAATTACATATGTTAGTTGCAACTCGCCCTACTACGAAACAGAAAACGGACGAAGCCCTACTCAAATACTACGCACATTTTGCCAAAATCAAAGATTTTAGGATATTCTACTGATCTTAGAAGCAAAAGCATCTATGTTTACCAAATCTTTTTTTTCCACATCTATAACAAAGAAATCAACATCTAAGTTAGGATTTTTATTATATTCTTTTTTTCTTTCTATTAGTTCATTAATGTGTAATAAAGCAGTTAAAGAATCCATAATTATGTTTACTTTCTTAACTAAATTACTCTTTTCATATTTTCTTAAAGTATCATCAATTTTTGTTAATGGGTGGTTTCCTGTTCCGAAGAGAGTTTCAATTTCATAAACTTCCGAATCCACCTTAATATCAGGAATTATCTTTTCTCCATTCAAATATATTTCTTCTTCAGTTTTTATTCTCTCTTCTATTTTTGCTTTCTCTCTTGGTAATTTTAATAACTCAGCAAGATATTTTACAACGAATTTTTTAATATCATAATGATCCGATGATTCTTTATCTCCTAGATCTCCAATTGGATGCTTTTTTGTAACCATCTCAAAGATAGTTTCAACATCACTCAATTTCTTCTTAAATCTTCTCCTGGCTTCTTCAAATAAAATATCAAAATTATCTAAAAATTGATCACCCAAATCAACAAAACCCCAAATATAACTACATATCTTCTTCTTTGTTTCAAAATCCAGATCCTTAGGTGTCAATGGGATTATTTCTGGTATATGTGAAAGAGAAAGTATAGCATCCTTTAATTTATCAAAATCATATTTATTTTTAGAAGAAAATATTAAAAATCCTGCTTTGTCAGAGAAAAGTTCTTCGAGTCTTTCAGCAATATGTTTCCAGTCTTCTTCATTTAAATTTTCAATTTCCTTACTTCCAAAATCTATAGTAAATATTTTTTCACGAGCTTCCATCCATCTAATAATATCATTTATTGTGGTTTCGTCTATTTTTCTTATTATCGTTGCCTTTGGATTTCCACCAACCTTTTCTTTGTAAATCCTTAAACAAATAGTCTCTACAGTACCCCTATATTTTGAATTTTCTGGCTCCCATAAACAGATTAACTTCACACCATCTCCAAATATTTTTTTTGATATTTTATTTGCTTTACTCTCAAATATCATATCAAATAGATCTGGTAAACTTTCTTCACTCTTACCTACACCTTCAGAAATATTTATTATGGTTTGGGCTTCTCTCTGTTCTTCTTTTACCTTCTCTTTTTCAATTTCCTCATACGCATCCACGCCCGATATTAGCCTGGAAACTTGAGAAAATGAAATTTGTGATGCTGAAATTTTTTCTAAACGAATCTCGGGTGGTATTATTCTTATAAGCTCATTAAATTTTTGTTGCACAGGATTAATTTGGTCGTTTAATTCTATCTCTGAAAATGAGGATAAATTAGGAACAACAATTTTAGGAGAAACTTCTGTTGTTAAAATAGGTGTAGTAACCACGTCTGATTCTTCAATACTTTGAAACATCACGTTAGGAATTTTGATTCTTATTTCCACACTAGATTTTATGTTGATTGGTTGAATTTCAACTGGCTCCTCTATCTTGGTAAATTGAACTTCTGGAATATGCTCAACCGATTTTTCGGTTTTTTCAGAAATAGTTACCTTTTCTTCCTTAATTTCCTTTTTATTTTTTGTTCTATATCTTCTGCGCTCCTCTTCTTCTTCAGATCTCTTAACTATTTTTAATTTCTGACTCATTCTTTGGCCATACCAAAGAATTTACTCAACACATCTTTGAATTCCTTAAACTCGGACCTTAGCCTAAGTACTTCTTCTCCTGACTCTAAAATTTCTAGTTCGGTTGTTAAGAACTTCTTTATAACTAAAAGCCTATTTCTATCTATTCCAATTTTCTCCATCATCTCAGAAAGTCCTACACATAAATCTTCTCCTTTACCTTCTCTTGTCATAATAGTTAATACCTTTTTTATGTCTTCTCCATATGTTGGTTCTGCGATTGCAATTTTAATTTTATGTTCGAATAGCTCAGCTCTTACATCTGGTAGCTCTCTATTTAGAAATTTTGTTAATTTTGGTTGCAAATCTTTCCAGTTGTACCTACCGAAGACATTATTTTTTATAAAGTAACTTATTGTGTCTAATATATATCCGAGACCATATCCTAGTTCTACCTTTTCTCCTATTTTTATACCTAAAATGTCCTTTAGCATCTGTCTACTTTTCTCATCTTTGAATAATTCTGGGTATGCTTCGGCCATTGTTACATAATCTTTTGGCAATAATTCTAAAAGTTGAAGTACATAATTTCTAGTTGGTGAGAATGCATAAATTGCATTGATGAGATTGTTCAAATGTTCTTTCAATTCTTTTTCAGTTACGGTTACCATTTTCACACCATAATATTATTTACTTCTTTACATGGTAGGCTTTTTTTACAAATTTCTTTACTTTCTATACAATCGTCTCGTATATGAATTTTACATGCCAATATTGCTTGTTCTTTTAGGTGGTCATGAAATTGATTAGCTATCGAAGTGCAGTCTTCTAGAGAATGTCTATACTGTCTATGTCGACAACCAGGAATCCAACTGGAGGGCTCATCCATCCACTTATTTATTTTTTCACATACTTGCTTATCGATGCCTGCTTTCATACAATTTTGAATATGTATTTCCAAATTTGCCATTTTATCAGCTATCATTTAATCTTTATAAATCTTTCAATTCGGACAGGGCTTCCTAAACAATGTCTGGTTTGCGCGAAATATTATAAAAAATACTCGCCACCAAAAACTTTTCTACTTAACAGGAATTATATGCCCTTCCTTCGCTCTGCTCCTTTCATTCGATTTTTCCCTTCAGAAAAACCGTGTATAAACACATACTGTTTAGTATAATTATTGGTATTTTCTTTTCTCCTATCCAACCCTCAAGGTGCGCACTTTCCTAGTCTAAATGTCCTTAGCACTGTGATTTTTTGGTATTAAAATTGACGAAAAAATAATTTTTCGGCTTGTCTCCAAGACCTCTATCGCTGTCAACCTTTGGCTTGGTCTGCTCACAAATGATTAAAATTTTGCTAAAATTTTTATTCCCTCTTTTCAACCTTTACAGCAGTGGGGGCTTCACCTCCATGCCATGTGTATCTGGGCCTTATTCTTATCATATAAATCCTCTCACTATTATCATCCAAAACTAATGCAGATCCTCTATAGCGGGGCATTTCGTTCATATAAGCTATGATGTCTTCAGCAAGATAGCTCTGCATTATTTCACTTAAAGCATCTAAATCTGGCTTAGCAGTTAGCCTATGGCTTATTATTATGTCTGCTTGCGTTATTGCATCTGTATGCAATTTTCCAGGTTGCTGGGTTGCAAAAACCAAGCTTATGCCAGGCTGCCTTCCTTCTCTTAGCAATTGTATTAAAGCATCGGTTGCAGGAGTTTTTCCTTCTCTAGGCAGAAATTCATGCATCTCATCAATAAATATCCAAACCAAAGGCAATTCTCTTTTTTCTTTAAAATACAAATATTCCATTCCATGCCTAACTGCTTCTACTTCCTCTAACTTTCTTGCTAACATTCTTTCATTAAAAATTTTTTTACATATCAAACCAATTACCAAAGCCCTAACATTATAGGATCCTATACTACTATACATGCTTAAATCTAGAACAGTAGTTATTCCTGCTTGCAAAAGCTCAGTTATGCTAGTTGGTTTTTCTTGTTTGCTTGCAAAAATTCCCCAAGCTTTTGCAGCATTGAAAAGATTTGTTGCTGCAAGTTTGTGTTGTTTTTCACTTTCTTCATCTTGCCTTATCGCATTTATAATATCATCAATATCATACCTTTTTGCTTGTTGTGTTAATTTTATTATTGCTTTTTGTATTGTTATGCCAACAGGATCGTTGTAGCTTAAACCAAATGTAATTAACCAATCTTCATGCGTTATATCATTTACATCCAAAGCAAAAGGCAAGATTTTTCCTATTCCTCTCTTTACAAATTCATCAAAATAGGCATAAGGAACAAAAACCCTAACTGGTAAATTTTTTGGCTTTAATTGCCATTGCCTCAAAAGTTCTATTTCTTTATCATTTCTGTATGCCATACTCCAATAAATTCCCATAGTATCAAAGATTAATGGAGCTATATTGCTTTTAACTTCTTCTGGCATATCAGTTATGCTTTCTGCAATTACTCCTAGTGTATAACTCTTTCCACTCCCTCTTTTTCCACAAACCATTATGACATGGCTTCTTGCAATATCAAGATAAACAGGATTTGTTAAGCTGACAAGATGCTCCATCCTAACCCAAAGTTTCCCTATATAAATCAATCCTTTATCACCAAACTTCTTTCTATCTTCTTCGCTTCTTCCTATCCATATGTCTGGCATTTTGTTTTCTATTTTTCTTTGTTTTATCTAATTTTTTAATTTTTTTGATTAATAATCCTATACTATAACCAATAAAAGCTCCAAAGAAAATATCACTAAAATAATGGTATTGCCAATAAACTCTAGAAAAACTTATAAATATACAAATAAAAAGCCAAACATAATAATGCCATGATTTAAAAAAAGGTAAAAGAGAAGATGTTATTAGTGCGTGGTTAGATGGAAAGGAATAGCCAAGCATATCTGGAAGTTGTCTTGGCCTAGCAAAAATGAATTTCAATAAATAACCGACACATATAACAATAAAAATAGTTATTATTTCCCTTACAAGTTTACTTTTATATTTTCTGTTAAAAAAACTAAAAGCAAGAAATAAACATATTATGACAAAGATATAACTATAATTTTCCTTTACTATTGAAAAAATAACATCAAACGTTTTGTTATGAGGAATTATAAATTTATCAAATAAAAACAAAGACGCCAAACCGAGAATAAAAGTTAAAAATAAAAAAATTGTGTGTTTACTTTTTAGACATTTCCTATATTTTTTTATATTTTTAATAAAGCTGGTCATTTTTCCTTTTTTAAATAAAATTTTTAATGTTTAAAAATATTTTAAAAAAAGCTCGATTTTTGTTTATGTCATATAAAATTTTAAAATAAAATTTTTAAATCGGTTGGACTAGAGTTTTCATAAACAAAAAGCCAAAAGTTTGATAAAATAAAAAAACTATAGAATAAAATAATAACTGCGCCAATAGAAAATAGAAACAAACAATTTTTAAAGATTTAATTTTTTAAATAATATGAGAAAAACGAAAAGAAATTACATAAAGAAAATAATAGAAAAGAAGAGGTCTGGAGTTAATGCATCTATGAACGGAGGAGATGCTAAAAAAGTACAATGCCTTATGTTCTTAAAAACAATTTTTTGTATAGCTTAACAAATAAAGAAAAATATTATATAAAGGATAAAAAAATAATAAAAGAAATAATAAAAAAAGAAATAATAGACGATGATCCGAAAGAAATTCTATCAAAAGAAAGAAAAGGATTGAGAGATAACTTAGATATACAAATCACCGGAAAATGCAATCTTAGATGTGCGCATTGTTATCTTGGAGAAAAAAAGCCAGAAGATATTCCCTTCAAAATTTTAAAAAAAGTATTTGATTCTGCAATAGACTTAGGAATATTTAATGTTGTTTTAACTGGAGGAGAACCTTTGCTACACAAAGATTTTATGAAGATAATAAATTATTTGAACAAAAATAGATTTAGGATTACATTAGTAACCAATGGAACTTTGATTAATAAAAAAATTTTAAATTTTATTAATGGAAAGATATACGAAATAGTTATTAGCTTAGACGGATTCAAAGAGGATTATGAAAAAATAAGAGGTTATAATTTTAATAAAATAATAAAAAACATTCATTTAGTAAAGGATATCGGAATAAATTTTAAGATAAATGCTATACTTCATAAAAATTTAATTAAATATTATAAAAAATTTTCAGAATTTATAAAGAATGAATTCGATTGTCCTTTAACTTTCTTACCAGTTGCTTGTTCAGGATTTGCCGAAAAGAATTTGTGGGTAATAGGAGATTATGAAAAGATTGGAAAAATAATCAGAGATATTGGATGTTATCAAGATAAAACTAATTGTAAATTTTATTACAAACATTTGGCTATAGATTATAAAGGATTTATTTATCCTTGTCAGTTTTTTAGGGAAATAGATGAATATAGATTGGGAAATATCTTTGAAGAAAATCTAAAAGAAGTTGTTAAAAAAATTGATGAATTACGAATTATTCCGAAAACGAATGGTTCAGCTTGTAAAGGATGTAGAATGAAAAAAGTGTGTGGGGGTGGATGTAGGGGAAGAGCAATGGCATACAATTTTGATCCAAATACTCCTGACCCTGTTTGGCATAGTATGTTTTTGAACAAAAAAATCAAAAGCCAACTTTTTCCAAAATTGAAAAATCCCTTATATGAAAAATTAAATTACAATAAATATCCCTTACCAAAAAAATTATACAAAAAAGTTGAAGAAGTTATTTCTAATATGGAAGGAAAACGTTTTTTAGATATAGGGTGTGGAAATGGAAGATTTTTAAAATATTTAGCATCAAAGAATCCTGAGCATTATTATTGTGGAATAGATTCTTCTGAAAAAATGATAAAAGAGGCACAAAAAAACAAACCAAAGAATGTAGACTTTAAACTATCAACAATACAAGAGATAAATGAAAAATATGATGTAGCCATGGCAATCTATTCTTTTTTTAATCATTTCAAAACAAGAGATGAAATTCAGCTTTTCTTTGATAAAATAAGAAAAATTGTAAAGTGGTTTGTTTTCGATACTCTAAATTATGAGTTGTTCAAAAAGGAGTCTGTGATAAAAGAAAAATTTAACGGTTGTTATATGGTCGAGTATGTAAAGCAAACAGCCGACTATGTATATTCATTCAGAAAATATAATTACAAAAATAAAAAATACTATTACGCAATGTCTTGGCCAAAAATAGATTGGGATAAATTTCTCAAACAATATGGAACAATAAAAAAAGAGGTATTTGATAAGAGAATATTATATATTTTAAAAATCGGGTAATTTTCTTTGAATTTTAAACACCCAAAAAATTATAAAAAATCAAACTAAAAAAATTATAAAAAATAAGAAAAAATAATATTTTATGAAAGTTGTAAGATGTAAAATATGCAGCCAACTAGGCCACTTAGCCTTTGAATGTCCATTCAAAAAATTTTTTTCTATAAAAGTTAATTATGAATTTTCTGGATCTACTCCACCAGAAATTTTTGTAGGAAGGCATAATTATCCCTATGTGTATGCAGGTATATTGGCTCCTAATGAATATGGAGAAACAGAAATTTATAGCATGCCTGAAATATGGTATAAAAATAAATTTGATTTGAAAAAAATTTTGGAGTTAAGGTTGAGCATGGTTTATTCTAGGTTTAGGATAAATGTAAAGAGTGAAAGAAGAAACATCTACAACATTAAAGAATTGGCTTTAGCATCAAAACATGTCGATGCTTCTTTTGAGCTTGAGAAAAAGCCAAGTATAAAGATAATTAGAAATTTTTATTGGCCAATTATAGGAAACCCTTCACCTTTAAAAAAAGTAATTATAGAGAGCAATCCAAAAATAGATAGAAAGGTTGATAAAATAACAGAGGATTTTGATTTAAAGGCAAACGAAGCTGTGATAGAATTGTATAAAGGAAAAATAAGCGTAAGCCATATTATAAGAATCCTTAGTACAGGAAATCTAGGCCTAAAGTTTCAAAGGAAGTTTGTGCCAACTAGATGGGCAGTTACAGCTGTTGATGATATTATAAGCAAAAAGTTGTTAGAGAAGGTTAAGGAATATAGGCTTATTAATGAATTCTTAGTTTTTCATTCAGAATATTTGGGAAACCATTATGAGATAATATTGATGCCAAGGTTTTGGAGTTTTGAAGTGATAGAAGCAAAAATGCCTGGATGTGTATGCAATAGGGGGGAAAAATTGTTTATGGCAAGCGATTATGAGGGTTATTTTGGAAGAAAAGATTATGCAAGCAATGTTACAGGGGCATATTATGCTAATAGGCTTGCTGTTGCAGAATACTTGGCTAAAATAAAAAGGCAGGCTTCTTGCCTTGTTTTAAGGGAAATAGATCCAAGCTACAACATTCCTTGTGGTGTTGGAATTTTAAGAGAAGCGACAAGGGATGCTTTTAATAAAAAACCTGAAAGATTCTCAAATTTGTATGATGCTTTAAGTTGCGTGGCAAAAAGATTAAGTATTGGTATAGGGGATTTTATCAAAAGATCAAGACTAATAAAAGAGATTGAAAATCAAAAAACTCTTTTGCAATTTTTATCTTAAATATTTGTTTAAAAGTTCCACTTTTCTTTTGTACTTTATCCTTAGATAAAGCCCATAACCTAAACCAAAAACAAAACCGCCAAGATGAGCTGTATTGCCTATAGGCAAACCAGCAAAAATGCTAATAATCCATAAACCGAACAAAGCAATTAGGGAAGCTATAAACATAGGGATAGGGAAAGGTATAGGGAAAATGAAAACCTTGAGCTTTGGAGTTAATAAAACTATAGTCCCTATAACACCAAATATTGCTCCGCTTGCTCCCACAGCATACACATTATATTCTGTCTTTATCAAAAGAGAGAAAAATACAAAAAAAAGGCCAGCAACAATTCCTGAAGAAAAATAAAGAAAAGTGAATCTCTTTTTTCCTATTATTCTCTCAAGAAAACTTCCTAAAAATAATAAACTAAACATGTTTGCAAAAAGATGAAAAGGATTTGCATGCATAAACATGCTTGTAATTATTGTCCATAAATTTCTTGCATTAAAAAAATTGGAAGGTTTCAATGCAACATAATCTATAAAACCTTTATAAAAATATCCCAACATTAAGTAAAGGAGAAAGAAAATAAAATTTAGGATTATTAAAAGTAAAGTTATGGAAATAGAAATTCTTTTTTTTCTTCTCATTTTTACTTTATTTCTTTTTTAATTTTTCTTTTTTGCTTTCTTCTTTCCCTTTTCTTTATCTTTCTTAGCTTTTTCTCTCATTTTTTTCTTTATTTCTCCTTTTTTCTTTTCCTTCTTAGTTCTTTCCTTTTTCTTTATTTCTCCTTTTTTCATCTTTCTATAAATTTCCAAAATCTCGTTTATTTCTTCTATCTCCTTAATTATTTTGTTTTTTTCATCCTCCAACCTTTTTATTTCTTTATCTCGAGATGCTGGCATAAGCAACTCTCCGCACTCTGGACAAAAAAAATCATGAAGTAAGGCTGTTTCTTCTCTCATCACAACACATTTATTTTTACATTCAAAAAAAGTTATCTCTTTTCTATTTTTTATTTCATGTTCCAAAACCTCTATCCTTTTCATTTTCATTCTTTTCAATTCTTCTAATGCCTTCTCTTCATCTAGTGTCCAAAAATATATATACCACCCATACTTTCCTTTTCTCCTATCTTTCTTTCTTGTGGAAGTTACTAGATTCTTACTCTCTAGCTTATAAAAAATGTTTCTAACTTGATTTATATTTAAATTTGTTTTTGTGGCTACTAGAAATTCATTAACATTCTTTTTATTATATATAAAATCAATAATTTTTCTTCCATCTCCTCCTAAAAAAATATCTGCAAAATCGTGCAACAACTTTTTAACTTTTAACTTCACTTCTTTCTTCTTCATTTTTAAAAATTATTTCATTATTTTTTAAAAATTACTAAATCATTAAAAAAATTTAGTGTAACTAAAAAGTTTTAACAAAAACTATTTAAAAATGATTTTTTTAAAATTTTCATGATATTTAAAAAGAAAAAGAAGGTGGAACTACCAACACCCCCTGAAGTAAAGTTGCCCGAAATAAAGATAGAGGATATAGGAAAAGAGGAGCTAAGGCCTATAGAGACAGAAATAAAACCAATAGAAACTGAGATAAGACCACTTCCTGTTGAAACTCTGCCGAAGGAAACAGAAATAACAGAGCCACTAAAAATAGAAGAAAAACCAGAAGTTAGAGGACCTATATTTATAAAAATAACCAAATACAAAGATGTTTTGAAGATTGTAGAAACCGCATCGAAGAGAATTGAGGAAATAGAAAAAGAATTGGAAAGATTGAAAAAAATTAAGGAGGAAAATGAGCAAAGAATAAAAAACATTGAAGAAAGCATTGAAGAGATGAAGAGAAACATAAAAAATGCTGAGGCTATCCTTTTTTCTAAATTAGAATAAAGGGAAATAAAAAATAGAATATAGAAAAAATGGATAACTTGGAAAAAGATTTGTTTATAAAGATTGATGTTGAAGATAAAAAGGTAAGAAAAAATTTTTTATCTTTTTTAGAAAAATCTATTGAATGTCTAACAAACATAGAAGATAAGAAAGAAGGTTTTTTGGAAGAAAAAGAAAGTTTGAAAAAAATTAAAGAAAAAGTAGGGGAATTAAACTATAATTTTAAGATTCTTCAAGAAATCTTACCTTTAGCAAAAGAAAAAAAAGTAGTTGAAAGAAAGAAAAAAGAAGTGATTGAAAGGAAGGGAGTAGTTGAAAGAAAGAAAAAAGAAGCGGAAAAGAAACCGAAAATAAAAGAGGTTGTGGAGAAAAAAACAAAAAAGATGAAACTTATGGAAGAGTTAGAGCAAATAAGGAAAAAGTTAAGTTCTATGTAAGAAGTTCTATATAAACTTTGCTTATTAAAATTTAAAAATCTTGTTTTTTATTTATCATATGAAAAAAATTTTTGTCGAAGATATAAGGAAGAAAAAATTGAAAGAAGTAAGGCTTGTTGGTTGGGTGCATGATTATAGGGATTTGAAAAACAACAAGTTTATCATTTTAAGAGACTCAACAGGAAGTGTGCAATGTATAATAAAGGATAAAAGATTGTTTGGAAAATTTAAGGAAATAATTTTGGAATCTGTAATAGAGGTTTATGGTTTTTTAAAAGATGCAAAAATAAAGAGTGAGGCAGTAGATATTAGAGATAAAGAGATAGAGATTAAGGATTTTAAAATATTGGAAAGGGCAGAACCAATTCCTATACCAATAAAAGACAAAATAGAAACAAACATTAATAAAAGATTAGATTTTAGGTATTTGGATGTTAGAAGGCCTGAAATAAAAGCAATATTTAAAATTCAATCAACGATTGCAAATTCTTTTAGAGAATTTTTTTTGAAAAAAGGTTTTATAGAAATACAGCCGCCATGTATCATAGCTACAGCAACAGAAGGCGGAACAGAACTTTTTGAGGTAAAGTACTTCGAAAAACCAGCTTATCTTGCACAAAGCCCCCAGTTATATAAACAGCTAATGGCAATAAGCCTTGAGAAAGTTTTTTGCATAATTCCTGTTTGGAGAGCAGAAAAACACAACACAAGAAGGCATTTGAATGAAATAAGGCAGATGGATATAGAAGTTGCATTTTGTAATGATTTTGATGTTATGAAATTGCTTGAGAAATGTATTTTTTATATCATCAAAAAAGTAAAGAAAAATAATGCAAGAGAGTTGAGATTGTTAAATAAAGATGTTAAGCTAGATAAAGTTAAATACATAAGTTATAAAGAGGCAATAGAAATTTTGAAGAATAATGGCATGGCTATAGAGTATGGAGAGGACTTTACTCCTGAAGCAGAGAAAAAGATTTGTGAAATTTTTAAAAATTCTTTAATTTTTGTTCATTCTTGGCCCCTATCCCTAAAACCATTTTACATTATGCCAAAAGATAAAGAAATAAGTTGTGGTTTTGATGCTTTGATGAATGGACTAGAAATTAGTAGTGGTGGACAAAGAATACATAAGTATGATTTGTTAATAGAAAGATTAAAAGAAAAAAATCTAAATCCAGAAAGCTTCAAATTTTATGTTGATGCCTTTAAGTATGGTGCGCCTATGCATGCTGGATGGAGTATTGGGCTTGAGCGTTTAACTATGACACTGCTGAATTTGGAAAACATAAGAGAAGCTTGTCTTTTTCCTAGAGATAGGGAAAGGCTTACTCCATAAGAGTTCCCTCTTTTATTGCCTCTTCCATATGTCTCTCACTTATTCTTTTCCTTTTTTCTTTACTTGCAAAAAACATTGCTCTTTTTAAAATTACTTTTACATGCTTTTCAAGATGTTGAGCAAGGATTATTATTGCTTTATTTCCAACCTTTATATTTTCCTTTTTTGTGATTCTCTTAAGTTGTGAAAAATAAAATTCTGTTTTGGTTTTTTTACTAACCATTTTATCTTGCTTATATTATTTTATTCAAGTCCAATTCTTTTTAATAACAAAACTATTAGTGTGATTATAGTAATCAAAACCCCCTCAAAATACAGGCCAACCCCTATAAAAATACCTATTGCAGTTAAAAACCAAACGCATGCTGCTGTAGTAATTCCATGAACTATTTGATGATCTTTTTTATGTTTCCATATGATTGCTCCACCAATAAAACCAATTCCAGTAATTATTCCCTGGATGATTCTGCTTAAGCTTGTTGGTTCAAGAGATAGACCAACTAGAACAAGGGAGCAAGAAGTTATAGAAATAAGGGAAGATGTTCTCAAGCCTATACCAAAATGCTTTGTTTTTCTTTCCAAACCTACAAGAGCTCCTAACAAGCCTGCAATAATAACTCTTATTATGTACTCTTGGTTTATGATTAACATAAAAATAAAAAATCAGAGAAATTTTTAAAGTTTTTCTTAAATTTTTAAAGTTTTTCTTAAGCGGGGGGTGGGAATCGAACCCACGTCCGTCGGTCTGCAGCCGACTGCATAGCCACTCTGCCACCCCCGCACTCAAAATATGGTTTAAATAAATATGGTTTTAAATTAATAAATTTTCTTATGGCCCCGATGGGATTCGAACCCACAACCCCCGGCTTAGAAGGCCGGTGCTCTGTCCTGTTGAGCTACGGGGCCATTAAAAATAAAAAAAATATAAATTTAAATTTTTTTAGAATTCAAAAATTATCGATGGTTTGTTTGGTAAGGCTTTTCTTGCTTTTTCTTTATATTCTTCTTTAACTTCTTTTTCCTTTAACAAAACAATTTCTGTCTTAAACTCTTGCTCTAAAGCCTCCTTGTTCCTCTCTATTATTCTATATTCTATTTCAGGATTTGTAATTTTTATTTTTGAAACAAAAATCTTTCTTAAAGCGTTAAAATCAAGTTTATTGATATATTTACTTTTTCTGAATTTTTCTATAGCCTCATTAACACTTTTACAATTTTCTATAAGCTTTGCTACATTATATTTCCATTTATCAGCAACAACTATCACAATCCTTGAAGGATTTTGGTTTGTTTTTTTTCTCATTAAGTTATATATCTCATGGATGTCAGAAACTAAAAAACTTATATAATCATCTTCTAGCAAGTACTCTTTTTTAAACCTTTTTTTTGGTTTTGGGAATTTACTCAAGCTAGCATAGCCCTTGTTTCCAATTTCTTTCCAAAGATATTCTGATAAATATGGAGTGAAAGGGTTTAACAGAATTGATAAATTTTTTAAACAAACATACAAAGTTCTTTTTGATATTTTATCTTTAAACTTTAATACAGACTTTACAAAATCCATGATCAAAGAAAGTATGTATGGAAAGTTAAGCTCATGAAATTTTTCCCTATACTCTTTAACAACAAAATTTAACTTTGTCAAAATATATTCGTCTCTTTCTCCTTTCTCTTTCTTTTCTTCCTTCTCCCTATAAGTTTCTAAAATCTCTTCAAACCTATCTAAAAATCTTTTTATAGATTCTATACCTTCAGTACTCCATTCTAAATCTTTATCTGGCAATGCTCTAAAAAGTATAAAAAATCTTAGAGCATCTACACCATAATTAGGAATAATCTCTGATGGTTCAACAATATTCCCTTTACTCTTGCTCATGGCTTCTCCTCCTAAAGTAACTATTCCTTGATTAACAAGTTTTTTGAAAGGCTCGTCAATATCTATAAAGCCCAAATCCCTTAAAGCCTTTACAAAAAACCTTGCATAGATTAAGTGCATGGTTGCATGTTCTGCTCCTCCTATATAGATATCCACAGGCATCCATTTTTCAACTAGCTTTTTGTTGAATGGCCTTTTTTTATTTTTTGGATCAATAAATCTTAAAAAATACCAACTTGAATCAAAGAAAGTATCAAGAGTGTCTGTTTCTCTTTCTGCTTCTTTATTACATTTTGGACATTTAGTTTTTATCCAATCCTTTGCTGTTTCTAAAGGATTTCCTTTTCCAAAAACAACGTTTTCGGGCAACAATATTGGTAAGTTTTCAATTTTTTCAGCAACTGTTCCACATTCTTTACAATAAACAACAGGGATTGGTGTTCCCCAATACCTTTGCCTACTCACCAACCAATCTTTCATTTTATACATAACAGCCTTTTTTCCCAAGCCCATTTTCTCAAGTTCTTTAGTAATTTTTTCTATGGCTTCCATAGAACTTAAACCAGAAAACTCTGCAGAATTTATCAAAGTTCCATATCCCTCATAAGCTTTGTCTTCTTGCTCATTTCCTTCTATAACTTTTATAATAGCCAAGCCATGTTTCTTTGCAAATTCATAATCTCTTGCATCATGTGCAGGAACCCCCATAACAATACCCGTTCCATAATCTGGCAAAACAAAGCTTGCTGTGTATATTGGTATTTTTTGTTTTGTGAATGGATGTATTGCATAAGCATCGAGAAAAATACCTTTCTTTACTTTTTCTTTGCTTGTCCTTTCAAACCTATCTTCTATAACAACTTCCTCAATAAATTTTTTTACTTCATTTTCCTTTCCTTTTATCCTTGCAATTTCCAAAGTTAAAGGATGCTCTGGAGCTATTGCTACAAAGCTAACCCCAAAAATAGTATCAACCCTTGTTGTAAAAATTTCTAAAGATTCCTTGTTTAATTCTTTTTTTATCTCATCTTCAAGCTCAAATTTTACTAAAGTCCCTTCACTTTTTCCAATCCAGTTTCTTTGCATCTCTTTAATCCTTTCGGGCCAATCCAAACCATCTAAACATTCAAGCAATTCATCAGCATATTTTGTTGTTTTCAAAAACCATTGATCCAAAAATTTTATCTGTACTTTACTTTTACATCTCCAACATCTTCCTTCATGTACTTGCTCATTAGCCAAAACAGTATTGCAAGAAGGACAAAAATTTGCCAAAGCCTTTTTTTTATAGGCTAGGCCATTTTCAAAAAATTTTATGAAAAAATATTGGTTCCATTTGTAATAGTCTGGCCTATGCGTTTGTATTTCCCTAGCCCACTCATAACTATTACCCATATCCATTTGCTGGTTTTTCATTTCCTCTATGTTTTTCTCTGTCCATTCCTTTGGCTTTAGGCCATGTTGTATTGCCGCATTTTCTGCTGGCAATCCAAAACTATCATAACCCATAGGATAAAGAACATTATAGCCATTGAGCCTCATGTATCTTGCGACAACATCACCAATAGTATAATTCCTTATATGCCCCATATGTAATTTTCCAGAAGGATATGGAAACATTTCTAAACAATAAAATTTTTTCTTTCCTTTTCCTGCCTTAAACATTCTTTTAAATACTTCCCTAAACTCTTTCTCCACTTCTCTAAAATCCATAACAAAGATAAAAAATAAAAATTTAAAAATTTTAGTAAGGATTTTTTACTTTCATTTGATGAACTAAATAAGATAAAGTAAATTGGCAAGCTAAAAAAGGTAAGCTAATGATGGCAATTTGAAAATTATTTTTGAAGTGAAGTATATATTACTAACGAAGATGATCTCAAAGAAATTTAAAAAATAAGATGATTTAAAAGAGATGGTGTCAAATTTTAAAGATTATCAAATTTTAAAGATAATTTAAATTTCAATTTAAACGTAATTAAATCTCAAGGAAAATTAAAGATAACTTAATAAATTAGAGATTTTTAAAATAAAAGGAGAAAAATGGAGGAAATAAAGTTGATGATAAGGGCTGCTTTGGAAAGGGGTGAAGATATGCATAGTGTTGTTGCAAGTTTGATAAATGCTGGTTATAATAGAGAGGATGTTATAAAGGCTGCAAATGAGATATTGTATGAAGAAAAAGGAAGAATAAAAGAAAGGGAAGAAGAGAAAGAAGTAAAAAAAGAAAAGGAAATAAAGAAGGAAGAAAAGGAAATGAAAAAGATAGGAAAGGTGGAAGTTAAAAAGAAAGTAAGGCTTAAACTTGATGCATCCTTTCCTATCTTAATCATTTCAAGCATCATTCTCCTTTATCCTCTATTCCTCTTTATCCTAAATTACAAAAATTATATAACTTTGATATGGATTTTGTTTTGTTTTTTTGTTTTGCTTTTAAACATTTTTTCCTTTTTTAGAAAAGATAAAAAAATACTTTTGCTTTTAAGCATTTTCATATTTTTATGTTTCTTAATATTTAACATTGTAATTTACAAAAACAATTTTTTCTATGTCATGAAAATTTTGGCAAGTAAAGAAAAAAAGTTTATACTAGTTCCTATTGTATTTTCTTATGTTTTACACATTTTTAGCCTTTTATTAAGAAAAGATTAAAATATCAAAGTTTGAATTATTATGCTGTTCAAATTACCAAAAGCATTTTTAAGCCTTAACCTTGGATCTCTTAAAATATTTAAAATTTCTTATTATTTCTTTTTTTTCATTTTCCTGATAAATATACTTACTATTTTCCAAATTTACATTATCTCCCATACTTCTAGGAACTATATGAAAATGTATATGGTTTATAAGTTGGCCTGCAGCTTTTTTATTGTTTAACAATAGATTAAATCCTTCCTTGTTTGTTGCCTTTACTATTAATTCTGAAATTTTTTTTATTCTTACTATAATTTTTTTTAAGTATTTATCATCCATTTCTTCTAAACTTTCAAAATGTTTTTTTGGAACAATCAGGCTATGGCCTTTAGCTAAAGGATTTATATCAAGGAATGCTATAACAAATTTATCCTCATACAAAATATCTGCTGGAATTTCCCTATTTATTATTTTACAAAATACACATTCCATTAAAGTATAAAGAGTTTTGTTTTTAAAATTTTAGGTTAAAAAAGTTTGTTTTAATAAACTTTCTCTTAATAAACTTTTGGCAAGATTGTAGGGATTATTATTGTTGTACAATCATTAGGCCATGGATTATCTTGCCATACATCTATACATTTAACATAGTATGTCCAGCTATATACCAAAGGAGCTAAATGTAAATAATTATCCATTGTTGAAAAGTTTGTTGCATTTAATGCATTATAATTACATTTTTTATTTTCATCAATGCTATAAACGCATAAAGCTTTTATATCTGTTTCTATTCTTAAATCGTTTCCATATGCAAACATTCTTATGACTTGTGGATAAGGAGCTTTCTGTATTGTAAATTTAACAAAATCGCTTCTCTCTAATCCACCTATATCTCTACATCTAACATATAAAGTATGGCTTCCAGGTGTTAATGGATATGTATAGCCTATATGAATTATATCAAGGCCTTCATCTATGAAAGTCATATTTTCATAATCTGTAAATTTATCTATACTATATTTACAATAAGTTTCTCTTGTTGTATTTACTTCTATATATATTTCTCTCTCATATGTTACTGAATTATTTTCTGGTTTTAATATAGTCATGTTGAAAGGAGGATAAGTTAATATCCTATATTCATAAGTTTCCTCTTCTGGCATTAAATTGTTTTTATTATCCCAACATCTGAAGTTTAAAGAAAAAAGTTTGCTTATTCCTGTTAGTTGTGTTGGATCTATTCCTGCTTCTCTTGCATTATTTATACCTTGCATAATTAAACTACAATTTTCATTTTGATCTTCTCTACAATAGTCT
>Ga0197143_1000520_pt1 | contig 40778 bp, 35 predicted proteins | sample GBS70_MetaG_FD_148603 | JGI IMG/M metagenome (GOLD analysis project Ga0197143, IMG submission 148603) | Sediment microbial communities from Great Boiling Springs, Gerlach, Nevada, United States - GBS 70_MetaG | ecosystem: Environmental > Aquatic > Thermal springs > Hot (42-90C) > Sediment... | reverse complement strand
CCGCGGCCCCACCCACCCGCCGCACCAGGGTCAGCCAGTCTCCCGAGGGCATCCCGCGGCGCCACGGCCTCGTGCGGTGGTACTCCGCCAAGCCCCGGAGCGCCTCCGCCTCCGCGGCCTCCAGCACCGCCCCGTGGAACCACCGGTCCCGGCCGGGGTGCGCTAGGCCCCGGGACGTCGCCTGCTCCAGCTGCCGCCGCACCGCCTCTGGGCCCAGGGCTGTCCGCCGGACCACGTCCGCCACCGAGCACCCCTGGACCCCTGCGGCCTCCAGGGCCAGCAGGACCAGGACTTCTGGCTCCTTTGTCTCCAGAACCCGCAGCCGTGCCAGGACCCTAGGATCCCGCCTCCGGTGCTGTGGGGGTCCGACCTCCAACACCTCGCCTCCGCCCCACGTGAGGAGGGGCGAGAACCGCCGGACCACGAAGGGGTCTCCAAAGGCCGCGGTGATGGGTCGCTCCAGCCGCAGGTGCACGAGCGCGGACTGCCCAGGTGGCAGTTCCGTCCCGTCCAAGAGGAACGCACGCCCGATGGCTTCCGCGGTCCCCAAGTACACCCGCACCCGCTCGCCGTGGCGCAGAGGGGGCGTCCCCGGAAGCAGGTGGAGGCGCACGTGCACCGACGTGGCGGCCTGGAAAGACCCAGGGCTCACCAGCACGTCTCCCCGCACCACTTCCTCCTTGGACACCCCCAGGAGGTTGAGCGCGGCCCGTTGCCCCGCGCGGACCTCCGCCACCGGCTGCCCGTGGGACTGCACTCCCCGCACCCGCACGGTGCGGCCGGAGGGCAGGAGCTCGAGGGTGTCGTCGGGCCGGATGCGCCCCGTCCACAGAGTGCCGGTCACCACCGTCCCGAACCCTGCCACGTGGAAGCACCGGTCCACGGGCAGGCGGGCCGGCCCGTCCGGGTCCCGTGCCGACCCGCCGGCCACGATCCGGTCCAGAGTGGCCACCAGCTCCTCCAGCCCCTCCCCGGTCCTCGCGGAGACTCCCACCAGGGGCGCGTCCTGCAGGAAGGTGCCCTGCAGGAACGCACGCACGTCCTCTCGCACCAGCTCCAGCCACTCCTCGTCCACCAGGTCCCGTTTGGTGAGGGCTACCAGACCGCGCCGGACGTGCAAGAAGCGCAGGATGTCCACGTGCTCCCGGGTCTGGGGCATCACCCCCTCGTCGCAGGCCACCACCAGCATCACCGCGTCGAAGCCCGCGGCGCCCGCCAGCATGTTGCGGATCAGGCGCTCGTGCCCGGGCACGTCCACAAAACCCACCCGGACCCCACTGGGGAGGTCCATGTGTGCGAACCCGAGGTCAATGGTCATGCCCCGCCGCTTCTCCTCCTCCAGGCGGTCCGGGTCTGTGCCGGTGAGGGCGCGGACCAGGGTGCTCTTCCCGTGGTCCACGTGGCCTGCGGTACCCACCACCACGGTGGCGGGCGGCTCAGGCGTACCGCGCCAGGACCTTGGCAAGGCTACCCTCCAGAACCGCGTCGTCCTCGGGGAGGACGGACCGCAGGTCCACCAGCACCGCCTCGTCCTGCACCCGGGTCAGGACCGGAGGATCGCCGGCCCGCAGGGCCGCGGAGAGGGCTTGGGCGGACAAGGACGGATGGCGAAGCCGCACCCCCCACGAAGGGAGCGCGGACCCCGGCAGGGACCCACCCCCGGCTTCCGACTCGCACGGCACTGCCTGTGCCTGTGCCCCGAGCCTTGCGGCTCTGTGCGCCAGCTGCTCCGCCCGGGCGCGCAGGCTGGCCACGGAAGCGCCCAGCATCCGAAGGACCGGCACGCGCTCCCACGCCCTCTCCGGGTCCAGGTACAGCCGCAGGGTGGCCTCCAGGGCCGCCAGGTCCAGTTTGTCGATGCGGACCACCCGGTACAGGGGATGTCCGCGGAGGACGTCCAAAAGGTCTACCCGCCCCACCAGGACTCCCGCCTGCGGCCCGCCCAGGAGCTTGTCCGCGCTGAACAGGACCAGGTCCGCCCCTTCCCGCACCGCTTCCTGCACCGTGGGTTCGTACGGCAGGCCGCGGCTGCGCAGGTCTACCAGGGCGCCGCTGCCCAGGTCGTAGACCAGGGGGACTCCGGCGCGCCGGGCCAGCTGGGCCAGCTCGGTCACGGAGACGTCCGCCACGAACCCCACCAGCCGGAAGTTGCTGCGGTGGACCTTCAACAACAGGGCGGTGTCGGCGGTCAGGGCTGCCTCGTAGTCGGCCAGGCGCACCCGGTTGGTGGTGCCGACCTCCACCAGGCGCACCCCTGCCGCTCGCATGACCTCGGGCATGCGGAACGACCCTCCGATCTCCACCTGCTCGCTGCGGGCCACCACCACTTGCCGGCCCGCGGCGAGGGCGGCCAAGGTGAGGAACACTCCGGCGGCGTTGTTGTTCACCACCAGGGCACCGTCGGCGCCGGTGAGCCGCCGCAGGAGCTCCGCCACGTGGTCCTGCCGCGATCCCCGGCTCCCGGAGGCCAGGTCCAGCTCTAGGTTGCACGTCCCCGCGGCCTCCAGCACCGCCTGCCGGGCCTCCACGGCCAAGGGCGACCGCCCCAGGTTGGTGTGGAGCAGGACGCCGGTGGCGTTCACCACCCGGCGCAAGGAGGGGTGGGTGGTGGCGAGGACCCGGGACTCCACGGCCTGGACCAACTCCTCCCGGTCCACGTCCTCCGCGGCTCCGCCGCGCAGGGCGCTTCGCCGCTCTGCGAGGACCTCCCGGGCTACCTGTACCAGGACGGGACGCCCCACGGCCCCCGTCCGGCCGCGCGCCTCCACCTGCGCCACCACCCACTCCACGGAGGGCAGCTGTCGGAGGATCCCTCGGGCCTCGGACTTCAGCCTCCCCACACCGCGCACCCCCGCCCTGCCCCGCCCCGTGGGGACCCGCGGCGCCCAGGCCACGGGGCCGGAGTGGTGTTCCCTGGCGTTCACACCGCCGCGGCTGCTTCCCTCTCCTCCATGGGCACGTACTCCCGCACGTCGGGTCCCTCGTAGATCTGGCGCGGACGGCTGATCTTCTGCTCGGGGTCCTGCAGCATCTCCTCCCAGTGCGCGAGCCACCCGGAGGTCCGGGGGATGGCGAACAGCACCGGGAACATCTCCACGGGGAAGCCCATGGCCTGGTAGATGAGGCCGGAGTAGAAGTCCACGTTGGGGTACAGCCGGCGGCTCACGAAGTACTCGTCCTCCAGGGCGATGCGCTCCAGCTCCAGGGCGATCTCCAGGAGCGGGTTCACGCCCGTCACGGAGAACACCTCGTAGGCCACCTGCTTGATGATGCGGGCCCGCGGGTCGTAGTTCTTGTACACCCGGTGCCCGAAGCCCATGAGGAGGACTTCCCCGGACTTGACGCGCCGGATGTAGGCGCCTACCCGGTCCTTGCTGCCGATCTCCTGCAGCATGCGCAGGACCTGCTCGTTGGCCCCGCCGTGCAGGGGCCCGTACAGAGCCGCCGCGGCACCCGCCACCGCGGAGTAAGGGTCCACATGGCTGCTCCCGATGCTCCGCATGACGTTGGTGCTGCAGTTCTGCTCGTGGTCCGCGTGCAGGATGAACAGCACGTCCAGAGCCCGCTCCAGCACCGGGTGCGGCTTGTACTTCAGCTCACTGGTCTTGAACAGCATGTTGAGGAAGTTGCCCGTGTACGAGAGGTCGTTGTCCGGGTACACGTACGGCAGGCCCCGGCTGTGGCGGTACGCGAAGGCCGCGATGGTGGGCATCTTGGCGATGAGCCGGACGATCTGGCGGCGCCGCACCGCCGGGTCGTGGATGGCCTTCGCCTCGGGGTAGAAGGTGGACAGGGCCCCCACGGTGCCGATGAGCATCCCCATGGGGTGGGCGTCGTAGTGGAACCCGTCCAGGAACTTCTTGATGGACTCGTGGAGGAAGGTGTGGTGCGTGATTTCGTAGGTCCAGGCGTCCAGCTGGCTGCGGGTGGGAAGCTCCCCGTGCAGGAGGAGGTACGCCACCTCCAGGTACGTGGACCGCTCCGCCAGGACCTCGATGGGGTACCCCCGGTACCGCAAAATCCCCCGCTCCCCGTCGATGAAGGTGATGCGGCTGCGGGTGGACGCGGTGTTGAGGAAGGCCGGGTCGTAGCTCATCAAGCCGAAGTCTTCCTCGTCCACCTTGATCTGGCGCAGGTCCGTGGCCCGGATGGCCGCCCCGTATTTCGGGTACGTCCCGTAGAAGATGGGGACCTCGTAGGTCTTCCCTGTGCGGTTGTCGATGATGGTCAGGGTGTCCTTGCCCATGTCCTCCCGCTCCTCGCGCCGTGGCGTCGGCCTGCTGGAAGTGTGGGCCGCACTTCCAGTTTACGGGCCGCCCCCGGCTCGTGCACCCCCTGGACCCCCCAAAGTCGCTGACCCGGGTCTCCCTTCCTTGGGGGCTTTTCCTGGGCACGCTCCGGGCGTGTTTTCCACGGAGGGGACGGGTCCGACCGCTCCCTACTCCCGAGAGACCGGCACGAGGGACTCGGAACGCCTCCGGGAGCCGTCCGAGACCAGCCGGTGCAGCCTCCGGAGGGCTTCCAGGCGGTCCGTGTGGCCCAGCCGGGCCCTGCGCACGGCCTCCTCCAGCACCGCCACCGTGCGGTCGTAGGTGTCCCGGTCCACGGGGTAGGGGTGGCCGTCCTTGCCGCCGTGCGCGAAGGAGAAGCGCGCGGGGTCGCGCCAGCAGGGTGGTGTCCCCGCCAGCAACTCCGAGAGCAAAGCCAGGGCCCGGAGGGTCTTAGCCCCCACTCCTGGCAGGGCCAGGAGGGCCTCGAAGTCCCTGGCCTGCGCTTCGTAGGTGCGGACGAGGACGGTCTCCAACCGCCCGGGGTCCAGGTCGGAAGCCAAGAGGGAGTGGCGGGCGGGCATGGTGAGGGCACGCCGCAGCTCCCTGCCCAGGCGGTCCGGCGGCTCCCGGGAAAGCGCCACCATGGCCCGCCGGGCTGCCTCGCCTTCCCGCGCCACCAGGTTCAGGGTAGGGACGGCCCGGTCCGCACACACCGCGGCGTGGGGCTCGCACACGAAGTCTGACACCGCCTCGCCAAGCCAGTGGTACCTCCGGGCGGTGCGGTCGGCCTCCCGCATGCCTTGCTGCACCACGGCCCAGGCACCTCCACGGGTGACGAAGAAGGCGTGGTGGTAGAGCTGGTATCCGTCCTGGACTGCGTGGTTGTCCACCTTCGCGCTGGTACGGCTGGCGTACACGAGGCGTTCCGCGTCGAAGCCAAACCACTCCCCGTACGCCCGCAACTCCTCCGGGGTCCTCCGGGAAGCCCTCCCCTTCCCGCCGGCCACCGCCAGCCCGAGGTCCCGCTCCAGCCCCCGCAGCCCCTGCTTGAGAGCTCCACAGACGGTGGTGGTGAGGCCGCTGCTGTGCCAGTCGAAGCCCAGCACGCACCCGAAGGCCTGGAACCAGAAGGGGTCGCTGACCCGCCTCAGGACCCCCTCCGGCCCCGCGTCCTCCACCAGGGCGCACACCACCGCTCGGGCCAGCCGGACCATGCGCTCGAACAGCCACCGCGGCGCAGCGCCGCTGTGGAGCGGGAGGGTGGCGGTCCCCGTGCGCCGCACTGCGGACTACCGGCCCGGCGGCTCCGGCACCCACCCGGGCGCTACCTGCCGCAGGGCGGGGGTCACGATGAACAGGGCCAGCAGCGCGTTGGCCGCGGCCTTGAGGGCGTTGAAGGGGACGATCACGGGGAGGAGCATGCCGGCCACGCGCTCCGGCGGCATCCCGAACTGCAGGGAGAGGATGACGAAGTTGGCGGGAACCATGACCAACACCCGGGCCAGGGTTCCTAGGGCGGCGGCGCGCAGCAGCCGGGCTGGCAGCGGCCCCCGGCCCCGGTGGTACGCCCAAGAGGTGGCCGCCACGAAGGTGGCGGCCGCCACGAAGTCCGCCAACGGCCCGAAGGGGCCGCGAGCCCGGAACAGCAGGTACAACACGTCCTTGAGGAACACCACGGCCACCGCGGGCCCGGGGCCGTACAGCACCCCGGCCAGGAGCGCCACCGTGTCGCTCGGGTCGTAGCGCAGGTACGGGGCTTGCGGGAGTACGGGGAACTGCACGGTGGCCATCAGCACGAAGGCAACGGCGGAGAGCACTCCCAGCACCACCAGCTTCCGGACGTCCATCGGACTCCCCCGCGGTCACGTTTCCCCGGTAGGGTGGTACGCTCCCGCAGCGGCACACACCTCCCGCGGCGGCAAATCGAGGGACTCGCAGGAGACCGCGCTCGCCCGGTGCACCGGCCCGACCCCGTAACGGCGGCACGGCGTGGACCGGGAGCCTTCGAGCCCCGTCCCGGAAAGCCATTGCGAAGGCGGACCGGGGTCCTCAAAGGATCGCGCAGCGATTTTTGGGGCGGTCCTCCCGTCCCTCGCCGCCGCGGCCGCTCCACGAACCGCGCAGAGACTCCCCGGGACCGCGGTGCCTTGCCCTGCAGGCTCTCCCAGGGCACTCCTCCGCCCCAGGTAAGTCGCCCGGTCGAAGACCCAACGTACTACGTCCGCGGATGCGTCCTCGAAGTGGTCGTCCGGGCGTACGCCCGAGGATCTGCGCATGAACGAATCGTAAGCCCGGATCTGCCACGGCATGAACCCGTGCCGACCTCAGACTCCGAGACTTCCCCGTCCCTCCCTCCCCGCCGTCCCGCCGCGGTCCGTCAGGCGGGCTTGGCCGCGCGCTGAGGCTGTCCAGCCCGGAGCGCCTGCGCTGCCTTCCGTAGGGCCTCCTCGAACTCCCCCACTTGGTCCGGGAACACCACCACCCGGCTACGCTCGTGCCCGGCTTCCGTCCTCCGGGACTCGCTGATGACCAGGTAACGTCCGCCGCCCTTCGCCTCCCGGACGTCGAAGAAGTAGGTACGGCCCCGAGCCTTCACCTGCTCCGTGAACAGCCCCTGCCGCGCCACCTCGCCCGGCTGCCGCTTGGTCTCGCTCATCGCTCACCTCCTGCCGTGGTTTCTACTGACTCAACGCGCGGCAGGGCCCTTTTCGACTTCTCCGTGCTTCTGCATCGCAAAAACGCGGGACGCTCCTCGGGACCCGGCCCTCTCTGTCCTTGGGCACGCCGGACCGTGCACTGGAGCCGCCGCCTCCCGGCGGGGCACACCCACCACCCTGCTCCAAGCCCACTCAGCGCCGGACAGGCTCCTTGCTGTTCTTCGTCGGGGCTTCCGCCACCACGGGGGTCTCCGGCAAGGGCGACCGACTCCGCGCCAGGCCCAGCTTTTCCCGCAGCTTCGCCTCGATCTCCGCGGCCACCTCGGGGTTGTTCTCCAGGAACTCCCGGGCGTTGTCCCGCCCCTGGCCGATGCGCATGTCCCCGTAGCTGAACCACGTGCCCACCTTCTGGATCAGCCCCACGCTCGTCCCCACGTCCAGGAGGCTGGCGGCCTTGGAAATTCCCCGTCCGTAGTAGATCTCCACCTCCGCCTCTCGGAAGGGCGGGGCGAGCTTGTTCTTCACCACCTTCACGCGGGCCCGCATGCCCTTGATCTCCTCGCCGCTCTTGATGTGCTCGGTGCGGCGGATCTCCATGCGGACCGAGGCGTAGAACTTCAGGGCGCGGCCGCCCGTGGTGACCTCGGGGTTGCCGAACATCACCCCCACCTTCTCCCGGATCTGGTTGATGAACACCACCACACACCGGGAGCGGTTGATGGCCCCCACCAGCTTCCGCAGGGCCTGGGACATCAACCGCGCCTGCAGCCCGACGTGGGCGTCGCCCATGTCCCCTTCCAGCTCCGCCCGGGGGACCAAGGCCGCCACGGAGTCCACCACGATCACGTCCACGGCCCCCGACCTCACCAGGGTCTCCGCGATCTCCAGGGCCTGCTCCCCGCTGTCCGGCTGGGAGATCAGCAGCTCGTCCAGGTTGACGCCCAAGGCCCGGGCGTAGTTCGGGTCCAGGGCGTGTTCCGCGTCGATGAAGGCCGCTACCCCGCCCTCCCGCTGCGCCTCCGCGATGATGTGGTAGCCCAGGGTGGTCTTTCCGGACGACTCCGGCCCGTAGATCTCCACCACCCGGCCTCTGGGAACACCGCCCACTCCGAGGGCCACGTCCAGGCTCAGGGCGCCCGTGGGGATCACGTCCACCGCGAGCCGCTGGGAGACCTCCCCCAGCTTCATGATGGAGCCCTTGCCGAACTGCCGCTCGATCTGGGCCAGGGCCAGCTCCAGTGCCTTCTGCCGCTCGTTCATCTCCCCCTCCCCGTCCGCGTTGTAGCCAGTGTACCAAACGTACGTTTGGACGTCAACTCTCCCCCCGCAGGGGGTACGACCGGACCACGGTGTACTCCGGTCCCGGCCGGCGCAGGACGCTCTGCACCAGCTCCACTGAATGAACGCTCTGGGAGCCGATTTCGACATCCGACTTCCGCCCCAGGACGGCTTCCAACTCCGGATGGTGGGCCGGCACCCTGAGCCGGCCGATGGTGAGGTGCGGCGAGAAGGGGCGGTCCTCCCGGAGAAACCCCAGAGGCCCCAGGGCGTCCTCCACCCGGGCCGCCAAGCGGACCAACTGCGTGGCCCCTTCCCCCACCCCCACCCAGAGGACCCGGGCACCCCGTGCTCTGGGGAATGCTCCGAGTCCTACCAGCTGCAGGCGGAAGGGGGCGGAGGCCTCTACGACCCTCAGGGCTGCCAGGACTCCCTGGACCCGGGCCTCCTCCACCTCCCCGAGGAACTTCAGGGTGAAGTGGAGGTTCTGGGGTTCTACCCACTTGACCAGCTCCTGTCCCCTGGGCCACGCTTCCACGAGCTGGCGCCGCACGGCCTCCACCGCGGGCCTCAAGGCCGGGTCCAGGTGGACGGCCACGAACAGCCGCAACCTCAGCCCCTTCCCTGCTCCACCAGGTAGCGGCGGAGGAGGTTCAGGGCAGCCTGGCTCGCCAGCCTGCGCACTCCCTCCCTCCCCGGCTCCTCGCCGAAGTCGGCCCGCACGCTGCGGACCCCAGCTGTGTCCGCGAGGGCGAAGTACACCCGGCCCACGGGCTTGGCCTCCGTACCCCCGCCCGGCCCCGCCACCCCCGTAATCCCCAGCCCCAGGTCTGCGGCGAAGGTCCGACGTGCCCCCTCGGCCATGGCCTCCGCCACCTCCGCGGACACCGCGCCGAAGGACTCCAAAAGCTCCTGCGACACCCCCAGCAGGTGGCGCTTCGCGAGATTGTCGTAGGCCACCACACCCCCCAGGAAGTAGGCGGAGCTCCCGGGCACCGAAGTGAGGCGCTGGCTGACGAGTCCCCCGGTACACGACTCCGCCACCGCCACCGTGAGGCCGGTCCTGCGCAACATCCGGGCTACCACCTCGTCCAGGGTCTCCTCGTCCACACCGTACACCGCGTCCCCCAGACGCTCCCGCAACTTGCCCTCCGCTTCCGCCAGCAACCGGGAGACCTCCTCCGGACTTCCCCGGGCCGTGATGCGCAGGTGCACTTCCCCCACGTGGGCCAGGGGCGCCACGGTGGGGTTGGTGGTGTGGATGAGGTCGCGGATCAACTCCTCCAGGTGGCCCTCTCCGATGCCCACGGTGCGGAGGACCCTGGAACGGATGACCTCTTCTCCCACCCAGCCACGCCGACGCAGCTCGGGCAGGAGGAACTCGTCCACCATTCCCCGCATCTCCCGGGGCACTCCGGGCACCATCACCACCACCCGGCCCTCCACCTCCCAGAAGACGCCTGGAGCGGTACCCCAGCGGTTGGGGATGGGCACCGCCCCCCGGGGGATCAGGGCCTGCCGCCGCTGGTTCGGCGTCATGCTCCGGCCACGGCGGGCGAAGAACTGCTCCAGGTGCGCGAGGGCCGCGGGGTCTTCCACCAGCTCCGCGCCGAGGGCGGCGGCCACGGCTTCCTTGGTCAAGTCGTCCTCCGTGGGACCCAACCCGCCCGTGAACACCACCAGGTCCGCCCGCGACCAGGCCAGGTGGAAGGCCTGCTGCACCCGCTGGAAGTTGTCCCCCACGGTCTGGCGGAAGTACACGGGGATGCCGTGCTCCGCAAGGCGCTGGCAGATGTACGTGGCGTTGGTGTCCGTGATCTGACCCAAAAGCAGCTCGGTGCCTACGGAAATGACCTCAGCCCGTCTGGCCTGCGTCACGGCGTCCTCCCGAAAACTCCTCCTGCCCGAAAGCCCGCACTCGCACACGGCCTTGAGGGGCCGGCCCGTCTTCGCGACGACCGCTTCTCCAGGGACAGGTCCTAGACCACCCCAAAAATCGCTGCGCGATTTCTGGGGACCCCGGTCCCCCTCCGCTGGAGGGGTTTTTCCGGCACACGCTCCTAGCGAGGGGGTGAGGTAAACGTCCGCCGCACCACCTCACCCGGGGCTCCGAGGAAGCCCAGGTCCTGTCCGTTCACCTGGACCCGCACGCCCCCGGCGTTGCCGATCACCACCTGGAGGGTGGAGGTGGCTTCCCACTCCCGCTGCTCTCCCGCCCGGAGGAACCCCTCGAACACGCGGCGCCCGTCCGCCACCACCCGAAGCCACGACAGGTCCTCTGCGGAGAGGACCATGCGGACCACGGGTTCGCCTGCCATGGCAGCGGGTACGGGCGGGTTCCCCGCGGGCTCCTGGGCCGGGCGCTCAAGGAGGGGTGTTGGCGGACTCCCCGCGGGCTGTTCCAGCCGACCCGGCTCCCCAGCGGAGTAGAATGCCCGGAGCTGCCGGTACCCCACGTAACCGAGCCACACCACCGCCACCGCCGCGGCCAGCCCCACCCACCCCAACAGCCTTCGCAGGCGGGACGGCGGGGCTACGGGCCGGATAGGCACCTCGCCGCCGGGGGCCACCAGCTGCGGCCGCGGCCGGTGCGGGAAGGACGCCGCCACCGCTTGCACCAGGGGTTCCGGGTCCAGGCCTAAGAAGTCCGCGTAGGAGCGCACGAACCCCTTGGCGTACTGCGGGGAGTCGAAGACGTCGAACCGGTCTTCCTCCATGGCCACGAGCCACCGCACGGGGATCTTCAGGTGCGCGTACACCTGCTCGAGGGTAATCCCCAGCGCCTCCCGCCGGTTCCGGAGGACCTCGCCCACCCGCACCGAGCTTGCGCCACCCCCTAGACCACCCCAAAAAATCGCGCAGCGATTTTTTGGGGACCCCGGTCCCGTCTGCCCGAAGCATTTTCGGGCCGGGCTGCTGCCCTGCACTCCTCGTGCGTGCACGTGGAGGGCATCCACGCCTATCCTAACCGCCCGCTTGGAGCGGGAAAAGGGCGGCGGGACCCCCTCTTGGTTTTCCGGTAACGGACCTTGCTGGAGAGCTCTCCGGGATGGTGGCCCGAGCGGCACTCCCGGTCACGGAGCGAGGAGCCGGGAACGATACACCCCTGGCGTGCAGCCGAACCTCCGTTTGAACGCACGGTGGAAGTGTGACAAGCTCTCGTAGCCCACCGCCCGGGCCACCTCTTCCACCGAGTGTTCGGTCGCCACCAGCAGGTCCGCGGCCTTCCGCAGGCGCCGCTCCAAGAGCCACTCCCGGGGACTCGTTCCCAGGCACTCTCGGAACACCCTCCGCAGGTGTGAGGGCGACCATGCCAGCGCCTCGGCCATCTCTCGGACCGCCACCGCCGGACCGGAGCGGTCCGCCAAGTGCAGGACCGGGCACAGCCACCGGAGTGCCCGGAGCTGCCGCACTCCCAAGGCGGGGCTCAGCTTCTCCGGGTGCTCGTGGACCACCCGAAGGACGAGACCTGCCACCAGCCCGGTCGCCCGTTGCCGCCAACCCGCTGGCTTATACCGCTGCAGGCGTACCAGCTCCCGCAGGTCCGCCTCCGCCGCCCCGGCGCCGCGAATTCGGTCCGGGAAACCCAGCAGGGCCAGGAGGCACTGGGCGCCCGCTGCCCGCGCCGTGAACCTCGCCGCGAAGGCCCTGCACCCCGACGCACCTGCTCGGAAGGCTTGCGGCGACCCCTCCGCGATCCACAGGAGATCCCCCTCCTCCGCCTCCACCCTCCGATCTCCCACCTGCCAGACCGCGGTACCCCGGACCAGGACCGTGGCGGTGGAGTGAGGGAACCCCGGGACGGACCCCTTCTGCCCTGGAGGCCAGGCTAGCTCCTCGGCGGAAAGGAATTGGAACTCCGCGTACTCCCAGACCCAGCCCCACGCCTCCACCGCTTCGCACCGCGGGTAGGGGGGGAGGCTCACGTCCCGAGACGACCGCCTCTCAGCGTACACTCCCTTCCCCTGTACCAGATCTCCCCGCCCCCCCGGAACCCTGTCACGGTTGGGGAGGACAGGGTCCCGCTCGCTTCCGGCATTCCCGCGAGCTCGGGGACACCCCACACTGGCTTTGAGACCACGTGGAGGGAGGTGCAGACCGTGTACCTACGCATCGACCGTCTGCAGATCGAGCTGCCGGCACCCAAGGAACCCGACCCGAACGCCGCCGCGGCCGTCCAGGACCTCCTCGGCGGGCGTTTCGGTGAGATGTCGACGCTCATGAATTACACCTACCAGTCCTTCAACTTCCGCAACCACGACAAGCTCCGGCCCTTCCGGGACCTCATCGCCAACATCGCCACGGAGGAGCTCGGACACATCGAGCTCGTTTCCGCCACCATCAACCTCCTCCTCGTCGGCGCGACCAACCCCGCGCCCCCAGAGGACGCTCCCCTGATTCGCGGCAAGGACGCCCGTTCGACTTACCACTTCGTCTCCACCGCCCAGACGGCCTTCGTGGGCGGTTCCATGGGAGGGTTCTGGCACGGCGACTACGTGTTCAACAGCGGCAACCTCGTCCTGGACTTGCTGCACAACTTCTTCCTCGAGTGCGGCGCTCGACTCCACAAGATCCGCGTCTACGAGATGACCCGCAACTCCGTGGCTCGGGAGATGATCGGCTACCTGCTGGTCCGCGGGGGCGTGCACGCCACCGCCTACGGAAAGGCTCTCGAAACCCTTACCGGAGTGGCGGTGCACCGACTCCTCCCCATCCCCAACATCCCGAACGCGAAGTTCCCCGAAGCTCGCAAGTACGAGCAGGCAGGTCTACACCGGACCCTCTACCGTTTCAGCCCGGAGGACTACCGGGAAATCGCGCGCATCTGGCGGGGCCCTGCCCCCTCCGGAGACGGAGACCTGGTGGTACAGGACGGTCCGCCTCCGGGAGGCCCCGTCCCCGTCCTGCCGGACCTGCCGGAAGAGTTCGCACCGGGACTGTCTGCGGAAGAGATCGCGGAACTGGCCAAGAGGCTGGCGAGTTCTTGAGGTCCGCGGGGGTGCGGAGCTCCGCACCCCCTACTCCCGGGCGTACGGACGGCCCACGGTGCTGGGGAAGCGCCTGCGGCCGATGACCGCCGCCACCACCGCCAGGGTGACCACGTAGGGGATCATGGACACGAAGTAAAAAGGCACCCGCTCCTTGACTCCTGGGGTCACGGCCACCGCGGAAGCGAACCCGTCCGCCAGCCCGAACAACAACGCCGCCCCCAGGGCCAGCAGGGGTTCCAACCCGGCGAACACCACGCACGCCAGGGCGATGAACCCCCTGCCCGCGGAGATCTCCTTGACCAGCGCCCCGAACCATCCCAGGGGCAGGAAGGCGCCCCCGAGTCCTGCCAGGGCCCCGCCCACGGTGGCGGTCAACAGGCGCAGCCGGTCCACCCGGAGCCCGGCCACGTCCACCGCCTCCGGCCTCTCCCCCACGGCCTGGATGCGGAACCCCAGCACGGTGCGGTGCAGCAAAAGGTGCGCGGCCAAAGCCACCAGCACCGCGGCCAGGGTCACGGGGCTGACCTGTCCCAGGGGAGTCCGGATGCGGGGCACCATGAGCTCGTTGGGAAACACGTGGATCCCAGGGAACGCCCACAGGCTGATCAGGAGGAAGGGCACAAACCCCAGGGCAAACACGTTCAACCCCATCCCCGCGATGATCTGGTCGGCCTTCCCGTACACGCTGACCGCGCCCAGACCGAATCCCAAAAGCGCCCCGCTGGCCGCTCCCGCCAGGAGCCCCACGGTGCCGCTGCGCCCCGCCTCCGCGAACCACACGCCCACCGTGGCCGTCACCATAAAGATGGCTTCCAACCCGATGTTGACCAGCCCCGCCTTCTCGTTCAGGCACTCCCCCACCGCGGCCAAAGCCAAGGGCGTCATGGCCAGAAGCCCCGTCTCCAGCAGGGAGACCGGAGGCAGCCCCACCCGCTCCAGGGACCGCGCCGCAACGGCCACCGCCGCGAGGGCCGCGGCCCACGTCAAAAACGCTTTCCACCTCACCGGGAGAGCCTCCGGCGGAGCATCCCCCAAAGCTCCGGCACCGCCATGGCGAACACGATGATCCCGTTGAGGGCCCGGACCAGCTCGCTCAAGACCCCCACCTCGTACTCCATCAGGCGGCCGCCCTGGGCCAGAGCGCCGAACAGCACAGCCGCCAGGATTCCGCCCACGGGGTGGTTGCGTCCTACCAAGGCCACCCCGATCCCGTCGAACCCCAGGGTGGTCACGTTGCCCAAGGTGGCGTACAGGGACCACGCGGGAGGCCGGCCGATCACCTGGCTGGCCCCCGCGAGCCCCGCCGCCAGACCTCCTAGGACAAAGCTCAACACCACCACCCGCTCCGGCCGCACCCCCGCGTACCGGGCCGCCTCGGGGTTTTCGCCCGCCAGCCTGAGCTCGTACCCGGCCCGGGTTCCCCAGAGGTACGCGTACACCACCAGGGCGAACCCGACGGCCACGAACAGCACCGCGGTGAGGGTGCTCTCTTCACTCAGCACCGGGTAGCGGGCCGTGGGGAGCGCAGGCACGGTGCGCTCCGCCCGCCCGGGCTCGGCCAGGAAGTGGATGGCCAGGTACATGGACAGGTGGAGGGCGATCCAGTTGCACATGATGGTGGAGATCACCTCGTGGGCTCCCCGCCACGCCTTCAGCACCCCGGGAATCAGGGCCCACGCGGCACCTGCCAGCATCCCCGCCACGGTGGCGGCCACCAGGTGCACGCCCGGAGGCAGGGGGACCATCCCCGCCACGAAGGTGGCGCCCACCGCGCCCAGGTACATCTGGCCTTCCGCCCCGATGTTGAACAGCCCCGCCCGCACCCCCACCGCGAAGGTCAGGGCGGTGAGCATCAAGGGGGTGGCGAAGGCCAAGGTCTCCAGGAGGTCTTCCCGGGTCCCGAAAGCACCCACCGCCAGGGCGCGGTAGGCAGCCACCGGGGAGTGGCCGAAAGCCCACACCAGAACGCCTCCCGCCACCAGCCCCAGGGCCACGGTGGCCAGGGACTCAACGAGGGGACGGAGGGCGCGCGGCGTCCGCATGAACCCCTTCCGGAACCACCCCACCCATCAACAGCCCTACGGTCTCCCGACGGAACTCCTCCACAGGTCCCTGCCCCAAGAACCTGCCGCCGTACATCACCGCGATGCGGTCGCTCAGTTCCAGAACCTCGTCCAGGTCCGCGGACACCAGCAGCACAGCCTTTCCCGCGTCCCGCATCTGCACCAGGAGCTCCCGGATGTACACGGTGGAGGCCACGTCCAGCCCCCGGGTGGGGTGCATGGCCACCACCAGCCTGGGCTCCTTGCTGATCTCCCGCCCCACCAAAAGCCGCTGCTGGTTCCCGCCGCTCAGGCTGCGCACGGGGGTCGTCAGGTCCGGGGCGACCACGCGGAAACGCCGCACCAACTCCTGCGTATACCGCAGGATCACGGGGCCGCGGAGCCGCCCGAACCAGCCCACGAACTGGGGCTCCCGCTGCCTGCCCAGGATGCTGTTCTCCACCAGGTCGAACCCCAAAGCCAGCCCGAACCGCGCTTTGTCCTCCGGCACGTGGGCCAGACCCCGGCGGTACAGGCTCAAGGGGTCCAGGGAGGGCACCCGTTCGCCGGCCAGCCAAATCTCCCCCGCCTCCGGCCGGCGCAGCCCCGTGAGGGCCTGCACCAGCTCGCTCTGCCCGTTCCCCTCTACCCCCGCCACCCCGAAGACCTCACCCTCCCGCACCTCGAAGGAAAGGTCCTGCACCGCCAACCGTCCCTGGTCGTCCCGCACCCGGAGTCCCCGCACCGCCAGCACCGGCTGGCCGGGGCTGCGCGGAGCCCGCGCTACCCGGAGGGTGCTGAGGGCACCTACCATGAGCTCCGCGAGTCTCTCCGGGGTGGCCGAAGCGGTGGGCAGCTCCCCCGCCACCAACCCCTGCCGCAGGACCACCACCCGGTCCGTGACCTCCAGCACTTCCCGCAGCTTGTGGGTGATCAGGACGATGGAGGTCCCTCGGTCCCGGAGGCGGCGCAGGAAGCGGAAGAAGTCGTCCACCTCCACGGGAGCCAGGGCGGAGGTGGGCTCGTCCAGGATGAGCACGGACGTGCCCCGGTACAGGGTCTTGCAGATCTCCACCCGCTGCTGGACGCCCACGGGCAAGGACTCCACGGGCACGTCCAGGGGCACCTCCAGCCCGGTCTCCTCCAGCAGCTGCTGGACGCGAGCCCTGGCCTGTTCCTCCGGCAGCGGCCGCAGCAGCCCGGCGCCTTCCTGTCCCAGGAGGACGTTCTGCAGGGCGGTGAAGGGAGGAACCAGGGTGAACACCTGGTGGACCATCCCGATTCCCCGGCGGAGGGCGTCCACGGGGTTGTGAAAGTGCACCGGTCGGCCGTCCACCAGGACATCCCCCCGGGTGGGCCGCAACAGCCCCGACAGGACCTTCATCAGGGTGGTCTTGCCGGCGCCGTTTTCGCCCAGGAGGGCCACCACCTCTCCGGGGTAGAGGTGGAAGTCCACCCCCCGGAGGGCCGCGGTGCCGTCGGGGTAGACTTTGTGGATCCCGCGCATCTGCACGCGCGGGGTCCCCTCACCCACGGAACCCCTCGCGCCGCGGCACGCCCGCCTTGTCGGCCCGGCAGGACCTCACCGGCCGCTCAGCCGGACCGCGGAGGCGGGCAGCGTCCCGGGCCCGAAGCCCAGCTCGCCCCGCCACCGCTCGATGTCCGGCTTGGTCACTACCAGGGGCACGGTGACCTGCCCTTCTCGGATCTTCTTCTCTAACTCCGCCACCGCGTCCCACACCCACTTGGGCTGGGCCTCCCGCATGGTCTTGACCTTGGACTTGATCTCCGCGGGGCTGGCGGGCAGCACCTTCTTCCGGGTCAGCCGCTCCGCCTGCACCCCCATGCGGATGAACTCGTCCAGGTCCTCCAGGGTGCTCACGGAGATCCCCTCCGCCAGCTGGCCCGCCACGCGGGTACCGACCCCCAGGGTCACCACTCCCTGGGTGCGGCGGACCAGGTTTCGGAACTGGCCGTCCCGGACCCACCGGGTGGCGTAGTACACGCCGCGGTCCACCCGCTTCATCATGCTGGCGATCACGAAGCCGGGGTTGATCCAGTCCTGGTTGGCGTCCACCCCGATCCAGAAGGGCGGGCCCATCCGCAGCTTCTGGGCCTGGGCGATCTCCTGGACTGCCTGGTTGATCCCCAGACCCAGGGGGCCTGCGATGTTGTACACCGCCACCGCGTTCTTGGCGTACATGGCCTTGGCCGCGGCGTATCCCTTGGGGATGTCGCTGAAGGTGCCCGTGTACGTCCACAGCACGAAGTCCTTCCGGTAGGTGAAGGCCTTGTCGGGCCGGTTCTTGGCCAGCCACTCCGTGGCCCACCGGGCGCCCCACTTGTACCCCACCTCGAACTTCCACAGCACGGGGATCTCGATGCCGAACACCCCGCCGATGTGAGGCTTGGCGTACTGGGCGGCCAGGAGAGCACCCAGGGCACCGACCAGGGCGCTGCCCTTGTGCTCCTCGTACACCACGTCCATGAGGTTGGGCAGCGGGTACTGGGCGGAGAACTTCTCCTTCACGATGGACTGGGCGAAGGTGTCGATGCCCACGAAGTTCTTGTCGGGGAAGCGGCGCGCCACCTGAGCCAGGGCGTCGCTGAGCAGGAACCCCACGCCCACGATGAGCTGGACGTCCGGGTCGCGGGCGGCCCGGGTGAGGTTCGGCACGTAGTCCGCCTCCACCTTGCTGACCAGCTCCACCATCCGGACCCCGAAGTCCCGCTCCGCGTCGTCCCCACCCTTGAAGGCCATGTCGTTGAAGCTCAGATCCCCGCGGCCTCCCACGTCCGAGACCACCGCGATCTTGAAGGCCCGGGGCGCTGCAGGGGAGCTCGCCCCCTGCGCCACCAAAGCCACCGCCACCGTCAGGGCCAGCGCCAGCCCGATCCTGGACCGCATGTTCCCCTCCCGCCAGTGTGGTGCCGGCCCAGGGCCGGCCCACAGGAGGACTACGGCGCCCCGGGCTAAAACCCTCCGCGTTGGCGGAGGGTGCCGAACGGGCCCTCGGTCCTCATGCTCGGGCGCAAACCTGGACGGGGTGGCGCGCGCGGAGTCTGTACGTCCGGGAGGTGCTGTGTGAAAGAGCAGGGGGAACGGGTGCTTGAGCTGACCGAGGAAGTGGCGCGGGCGCTAAAAGAGGGTTCACCCCTGGTGGCCCTGGAGACGGCGGTGTTCTCCCACGGCCTGCCGCAGCCCACCGCGCTTGCGGCCGCGGAGGAGCTGGAACAAGAGGTGAGGAGCGCCGGGGCCCTCCCCGCCGCGGTGGCGGTGGTCGACGGAAAGCTGGTACTGGACGCCCCGCGAGGCCTGGTGCGCAGACTCCTGGACCCCGGAGTCTGGAAGGTGGCGGAGCGGGACCTCCCCGTGGCGGTGGCCCGTGGGGCTACGGGCGGCACCACGGTCTCCGCCACGGTGGCGGTGGCCCACCGCGTGGGGATCCCCGTGGTGACCACCGGGGGCATCGGCGGGGTGCACGTGGGCGGGAACCGGTCGTGGGATGTGTCCAGCGACCTGCGGGCCCTGGCGCAATACCCTGTGGCGCTCGTGAGCTCGGGGGTGAAGGCCGTGTGCGACCCCGCGCTGACCCTGGAGTACCTGGACACCGCGGGCGTGACCGTGCTGGGGTACCGCACGGACCGGTTTCCGTACTTCTACGCCCAGGACAGCGGGCTTCCCGTCCCGCACCGGGCGGACTCCCCGGAGGAGGTGGCCGCGGTGTTGCGTGCCAAGCGTTCCCTGGGACAGGGCTCAGGGCTGTTGCTGGCCAACCCGGTCCCCGCGGAGGCGGCTCTGCCCCTGGAGGAGGTGCAGCGGGCGATCCGGGCTGCGGTGGCCCGGGCCGCGGCCCGGGGTGTGCGGGGCGCGGACCTGACCCCGTACCTGCTGGCTGCCCTGCACGACCTCACGGGCGGCCGGTCCGTGGCCGCCAACACCGCCCTCCTGCGCAGCAACGCCCGCCTGGCAGCCCACGTGGCCGTGGCGTTTGCCCGGGCTACGGCCCGCCCCCGTCCTTCTCCGTCCCCGTAGACCACCCCCAAAAAATGCTTCGCGATTTTTGGGGACCCTTGTCAGCGTGCCTGGGGGGCCCCCAGCAGGCGGTCCAGCTCCTCCAGGGTCACCAGCACCTCCCGCGGGTTGCTGCCCTGGGGCGGGCCCACGATCCCCTTCGCCTCCAGCTGGTCCACCAGGCGTGCGGCCCGCACGTAGCCGATCTTCAGCTTGCGCTGCAGCAATGACACCGACCCGTAGCCCGCCTGCACCACGATGCGGGCCGCCTGCCCTAGCAACTCGTCCTCGTCCCCTTCTCCTTCCTCCGCGGGCCGGGCCTGCAGCAAGGCGGGGTCGAAGCTGGGCCGTCCCTGGTCCTTCCAGAAGTCCACCACGCGCCCGATCTCCGCGTCGGACACGTACGCCCCCTGCACCCGGGTGGGCCGGCTGGCCCCGATGGGCAGGTACAGCATGTCCCCGCGGCCCAGCAGTTTCTCCGCCCCGGGGGCGTCCAGGATGGTCCGGGAGTCCACCATGCTGGAGGTGGCGAAGGCGATTCGGGACGGGATGTTGGCTTTGATGAGCCCGGTGATGACGTCCACGGAAGGACGCTGCGTGGCCAGCACCAGGTGGATCCCCGTGGCCCGCGCCATCTGGGCCAGCCGGACGATGCTGTCCTCGAACTCCGCGGGCGCCACCATCATGAGGTCCGCCAGCTCGTCCACCACGATGACCACGTACGGCAGGGAGCCGTCGGGGTTCTCCCCCAGCTTGTCGCCCGCCACCGCCTCCACCGCCCGCTGGCGTTCCTCCTGCGGCAGGGCGTTGAAGGCCTGCACGTTGCGCACGGTGGCGTGGGCGAACAGCTCGTAGCGTCGCTCCATCCCCTGGATCACCTTCCGGAGCTTCGCCGCGGCGTCCTTGGGAGTCTTCACCACCGGCACCAACAGGTGCGGGACGTCCTCGTAGTGGCTGAGCTCCACCCGCTTGGGGTCGATCATGAGGAACCGGACCGCCTCCGGGGTGGCCCGCATGAGCACGCTGCAGACCAGGGTGTTGAGGGCCACGCTCTTGCCTGAGCCGGTGGCGCCCGCAATCAGCAGGTGCGGCATCTCCACCAGGTTCGCCACCACGGGGTAGCCCGCGATGTCCTTGCCGAGGGCCACCAGGAGGGGGTCCGGCCGCTGGAACGCCGGGCTCTCCAGGATCTCCCGCAACGTCACCAGGGCCGCCTTCTCGTTGGGCAGCTCGATGCCCACCGCGGACTTGCCGGGGATGGGAGCCTCGATACGCACCGAGGGCGCGGCTAGGGCCAGGGCGATGTCGTTGGCGAGGCTGGTGATCCTCTGGACCTTGACGCCCGCAGCCGGCTGCAGTTCGAACCGGGTCACCACCGGACCTTGCTCCCAGCCCACGCAGCGGGCCTCCACGCCGAAGGACCTCAGGGTGGCCTCCAGGCTGCGGGCCACCTCCTGCGGGTCCAGCCGAGTACGGCCGCGGGCGGGCGGGGGTGGGTCCAGCAGGCTCAAGGGAGGGAGCTTCCAGGGCCCTGAGGCCACGGGTGGCAGGTCCAGGGGCAGCGGCTCCTGGTGGAACTTCCGCTCTTTGCGCCTGGGCTTGTCCTGGCCTGGTGAACTCCCCGGGACTGGAGGCGGCGGAACGGCCTCCGGAGCCGGCTCCGACACGAACGAGGGCGGTGGTGCTTCCACCCCTGGGGCGGGACGCTCCTGCCGGAGCTTCCCCCTCAGGGCCACGCACACCGCCACGGACCGCACCCACACCGCGGACAGCCGCCTTGCGGCTTCCACGGCGGCACGGGACACGGTCCGTCCCGACGCCGCGCCCACCCGCACCAGCCCCCGCGCCGCCGCTTCCAGCATGCCGAGGACGCTGGCCCGGGAGATGAGAGCCAGCGCCAGGGTCGCGGTCAACCCCGCGCCGGCCCAAGGGCCCCAGGCTCCCAACAGCCGTCTCCACAGCCACGCCTGCGCGCCTCCCAGGACCCCACCCCCTGCTCCTGTCAGGGCCTGAGGCCAGTCTGCGCCGGTCCGGGCGTGCTCCGCGGCCAAGCCGGACGCCGCCAACACCAGCAACCCCACCAGCCTGCGGGTCAGCCGCGGCCGGTCCACGGCCAGCAGGACCAGAGAGGCCAGGACCAGCAAGGCCGGGCCCAGCCACGCGTGGTTGCCGAACAGGAACCGCTCTGCGGCGCGCACGTGCCGGGGCACCAAGCCCCCCGCGCCGGGGAGCAGGCTGGCCGCCGCCACCACCGCGGCCATCAGGCACAGGCTGCCCACGAGCCGTACCCCGCGGCCGGTCGCCCTGCGGCCTCGGGCGCGCCCTCTGCCCGCGGCGTTCCGGGCCTGCGCCCTCCTCCTCACCGAATCCCTCCAAACCACGCAGCCACGAACACCGCGCCCCCGACCAGCCAGCAGTAGTACGAGAAGGCCGCGAGCCTCCCTCCCCGGACCACCCGGACCAGCCACAGGATGGCCGCCGCGCCCGACACCAGGGCGGTCAGGAAGCCCAGGCCCAGGGACACGGGGGTGTACCCGTGGGAGCCTGCCGCGGGCCCCTCCTTCGCCAGGGAGTATGCCGCGGCCCCCAGGATGGCGGGTACGGACGCGAGGAAGGAGTACCGCGCCGCCTCCTCCCGGCCCAGCCCGCGCCACATGCCCGCCGCGATGGTGATCCCGGACCTGGAGATGCCGGGGACGATGGCCACGGCCTGCGCCAGCCCGATCCACCCCGCGTCCTGCCAGCTCATCTCCTCCGCCGTGCGGCTAGACCGCTCTCGCGCGAACCACAGGACGAACCCGGTGACCACCAGCTGCAGGGCCGTCCACCGCACGGACGAGAAGCTTTCCTCCAGCGGCTGCCGGAAGGCGAACCCGAGGCCTCCCGTGACCGCGGTGGTCACCGCCAGCAGCCACACCACCCGTCCGGAGCCGCGGGCGGCGAGGGGGTGGCGGAGCCAGTCTACCAGGACCCGGGCGAGGTCACGCCCGTACAGGACCAGGACCGCGCCCACGGTGCCGAGGTGGACCACCGCCTCCAGCAGGACTCCCAGGCGCGGCAGCCCCAGGAGGGTTTCCGCGAACACCAGGTGGGCGGAGCTGCTGACCGGCAGGAACTCCGTGAGGCCCTGGACGATCCCCAGGATGGCGAGCTGCCAGCTCTGCGGCACGGTCGCTCCGTGGTGCGCTGCGTCCTGTACTCCGAAAGGGAGTTCCACCGTGGAGCCCGGACTTCCTGCGGGTCCCGGGGGCTGTCCGCCTCCGTGGTCTAGACCTCCACCAGGAGGGGCAGCACCATGGGCTGCCGGCCCGTGCGCTCGTACACGAACCGGGACACCTGGTCCCGGATCTCCGACCGCACCGCCCCGAACTCCGTCTGCCCCTGCTTCCGGCAGCGCTCCACGGCTTGCCGGACGCGGTCCTTCACCGCCTCCACCAGCTCCTCCGCCTCCCGCTGGTACACGAACCCGCGGGAGATCACGTCCGGGCCTTGCACCAGCTGTCCGGTCTGCCGGTCCACCGCCACCAGGGCGATGAGGATCCCGTCCCGCGCCAGGTGCTGGCGGTCCCGCAGCACCACCGCGCCCACGTCCCCGACCCCGAGGCCGTCCACCAGGACGTTGCCGACGTCCTCCTTCCCCGCCACCGTCCCCTGTCCGTCCCCGAACTCGAACACCGTGCCGTTCTCGCCCACCAGGACCCGCTCCGGGGGTATCCCGACGCTCTGGGCCAGCCGGGCGTTCAGCACCAAGTGGCGGTACTCCCCGTGGACCGGCACCACGTACCGGGGCCGGAGAAGGTGGATCATGAGCCTCAGCTCTTCCTGGGAAGCGTGGCCGGACACGTGGGCTCCCGACCCCGGACCGTACACCACCTCCGCGCCGTGCTTGAACAGGGAGTTGATGGTCCGGGCCACCATGGCCTCGTTGCCGGGAATGGGGGAGGCGCTGAACACCACGGTGTCGCCCTTGCGGATCCGCACCTGCCTGTGGGAGCCCGTGGAGATCCGGCTGAGGGCGGAAAGGGGCTCTCCCTGGGAACCCGTCACCAGGAGCAGGACCTTCCGGTCCGGGAGCCGGTTCGCCTGCTCCACGGGCACGTACGCGTCCTTGGCGAACTTCAGGTAGCCGAGCTCGGAAGCCGTGCGGATGACCTCCACCATGCTCCGGCCCACCGCCGTCACCTTCCGGTGGGATCGGGCCGCGGCGTCGAAGGCCTGCTGCAGGCGGTGGACGTTGCTGGCGAAGGTGGTCAGGAGCACCCGGCCCGGGGCCTCCGCGAACAGCTGCTGGAACCGCTCCCCCACCACCCGCTCGGACGGCGTGATCCCGGGACGCTCCACGTTGGTGCTGTCCAGCAAGAGAGCCAGCACGCCCTCCTCTCCCAGCTCCGCCAGGCGGGCCACGTCCGTGGGCTTCCCGTCGATGGGGGTCTGGTCGAACTTGAAGTCCCCGCTGACCACCACCGTCCCCGCGGGCGTCCGCACGGCCACGCTGCAGCTGTCCGGGACGCTGTGGGCGACCCGCACCCACTCCGCTTCAAAGGGGCCCAGCCGGACCCGCTGGCGTGGCTTCACCGGGTGCAGGGAGCCGCGGACCTTGTTCCGCACCAGCCCCACCGTCAGGGGAGTGCCGTAGACGGGCACCCGGAACTCGCGGAGGAGGAAGGACAGGCTCCCCACGTGGTCCTCGTGGGCGTGGGTGAGGAACACCCCGAGGAGCCGCCGGCCGGACCGTCTGAGGAACCCGAAGTCCGGGATCACCAGGTCCACCCCGTACAGCTCCTCTTCCGGGAACATCACCCCCGCGTCCACCAGGACCACCTCGTCCCCGTACTGGAGGGCCGTGCAGTTCTTTCCGATCTCCCCAAGGCCGCCCAGGGGAATCACGCGCAGGGGCGGGCTCGAGCTCCGAGTGCCGGAACGCGCCATGGCCTGTGTCCCACCTGGTCCGAAAAGCTGGCCGGGTTATCCCCGCGGTCGTGGGGACCCCGGTCCGTTCTGACGGTTTCGGGACAGGCTTCTAGGAGCTTGTCCCGGAAAAGACTGCCCACGGGCGGACCGGGGTCCCCAAACGTCCCGCAGGGACGTTTGGGGTGGTCTAGCCCACTGGGACCCCCATGGCTTCCCGCATGGCCGCGGCGATCTGTTCCCGTTCTTTGGGCGTGGCCTCCACCAGGGGCAGGCGCGGCTTGCCCACGGGGAAACCCGCCATCTCCAGGGCCGCCTTCAGAGGGACGGGGTTGGGAGCCACGAACAGGGCCCGGAACAAGGGGAACAGCCGCAGGTGAATCCTCCGGGCCTCCTCCACCCGGCCCGCCTGGAAGTGCGCGATCATCTCCGCGATCTCCCGGCCCACCAAGTGGGAAGCCACGCTCACGATCCCCACCGCCCCCACGCTGAGGTACGGGAGGGTCAGGCTGTCGTCCCCGCTGTAGATGAGGAAGCGCTCCGGGGTGCGCCGCCGGATCTCGGACACCTGGTCCAGGCTCCCGGAGGCCTCCTTGATCCCCGCGATGTTCCGGACCTCGCTCAAGCGTGCCACGGTCTCCGGCAGCATGTTGGTGCCGGTACGGCTCGGGATGTTGTACATGAGCACAGGGAGGTCCGTGCTCTCCGCCACGGTCTTGAAGTGCCGGTACAGCCCCTCCTGGGTCGGCCGGTTGTAGTACGGGACCACCACCAACAGCCCGTCCGCCCCGGCCCGCTGGGCCTCCCGGCTGAGGTGGACGGAGTGCGCGGTGTCGTAGGTGCCCGTGCCCGCCAGCACCGCGGCACGGCCCGCCACCGCTTCCCGGACCACCCGCAGCAGCTGCAGCTTCTCCCCGTCCGTCAGGGTGGGCGACTCCCCTGTGGTGCCCGCCACCACGATCCCGGTGGAGCCCGTGTCCACCAGCCTGCGGGCCAGCTCCCCGGCCCGGTCGTAGTCCACGGCGCCGTCCTCCCGGAACGGCGTGGCCATGGCGGTGATGACCGGTCCCCAGTTCATGGATGTCCCCTCCCGCACACGTTCTCGCGGGGAGGATTCGACGGCACCCTCTCCCTCCCTGCCCGCGAGCGCGGTTCCGGGAGGTGGCCTACCCTCCCGACCAGCCCCGCCAGGTCGGCGTCCGCTTGTCCAGGAAGGCGCAGATCCCCTCGTGGGCGTCCGGGTGCAGGGCGTTCAGGGACATCACCTCCTGGGCGTACGCGTAGGCCTGGTCCTGGGACAGGTCCAGTTGCCGGTAAAAAGCCTGCTTGCCCATCCCCACCACCGGCGGGCTCGCGGACGCGACCCGCAGGGCCAGCTGCCGGGTCTCCTCCTCCAGTCGGTCCGGGGGCACCACACGGTTCACCAGGCCGTAGCGCAGCGCCTCCTCGGCGCTGAGGGGCTCCCCGGTGAGCAGCATCTCCATGGCCTTCTTCCGGGGAAGGTTCCGGCTCACGGCCACCATGGGTGTGGAGCAGAACAGGCCGATGCGCACCCCCGGGGTGGCAAACCGCGCCTCCGTACTGGCCACCGCCAGGTCGCAGGTGGCCACCAGCTGGCAGCCCGCCGCGGTGGCCATCCCGTGCACCTGGGCGATCACCGGCTGGGGGATCTGCTGGAGGGTGTTCATCATGGTGGTGCACACCTGGAACACGTGGCGGTAGAAGGCCACGTCCCGCCCCACCAGCTCCGCTAGGTCGTGCCCCGCGCAGAACGCGGGGCCCGCACCCCGCAGCACCGCCACCGCGAGGTCCCGCCGCTCCCCGATGCGCTGGAAGCAGTCCGTCAGCTCCCGCATGTGCTCCAAGGACAGGGCGTTCCGCTTGTCGGGGCGGTTCATGGTGACGTACGCCACCGGGCCCTCCGTCTCGAACACCACGTTCCGGTATCCCAGCTCCTGGAGTTGCACCCTCTCCCCTCCCTTCACCCGATGCGTTTCTCCCGGCCTGCCCACTCCCGCTCCCGCAGGACGAACTTCTGGACCTTGCCTGTCGAGGTCTTGGGCAGCTCCGCCAGGAACTCCACCCGCTTGGGGCACTTGAAGTGCGCCAGGTGCCGGCGGCAGAAGGCGATCAGTTCCTCCTCCGTGGCGGACTGCCCCGGCCGCAGGACCACGTAGGCCTTGGGCACCTCTCCCCAGCGGTCGTCCGGCACCCCCACCACCGCCGCCTCCAGGACCGCGGGGTGGCGGTAGAGGACCCGCTCCACCTCGATGCTGGAGATGTTCTCGCCCCCGGAGATGATGATGTCCTTCTTGCGGTCCCGCAGCTCGATGTACCCGTCCGGGTGCACCACCCCCAGGTCCCCGGAGTGAAACCACCCGCCCGCGAAGGCCCGGGCCGTGGCTTCCGGGTCCCGGAAGTACCCCCGCATGACGTTGTTGCCCCGCATCACCACCTCCCCCAGGGTCTGTCCGTCTGCGGGGACGTCCCGCATGGCCTCGTCCACCACCCGGAGCTCCGGGGCGTGCACGTAGCCCACGCCCTGCCGGGCCTTCAGCCGTGCCCGCTCCTCCGGGGGGAGCGCGTCCCACTCCGACTTCCACGCGCACACGGTGTGCGGCCCGTAGGTCTCCGTGAGCCCGTACACGTGCACCACGTGGGCTCCCATCCCCTCCACCGCCTCCAGGACCGCAGGGGGAGGCGGGCTCGCCGCGGTCACCACCGTCACCGGGCGGGGGAACCGGTACTCCGGGGACGGCCGGGAGGTGGTGAGCATGACCAGCACCGTGGGAGCCGCGCAGAAGTGGGTCACTCCCTCCGTCTCCACCAGCCGGTACACCCACGCAGCCTCCACCTTCGGCAGGCACACGTGCGTGGCCCCCACCGCGGTCACCGCGTAGGGGAAGTTCCACCCGTTGCAGTGGAACATGGGTAAGGTCCACAGGTAGCAGCTCTCGGGGCGCAGGTTCACCTCGATGACCTCCCCCAGGGCGTTCAGGTAACAGCCCCGGTGGGTCACCATGACGCCCTTGGGCCGGCCCGTGGTGCCGCTGGTGTAGTTGATGCTGAGCACTTCCTCCTCGTCCTCCAGGGGCGGGGGGAAGGGTTCCGGGCTGCCCTCCTCCAGGAACGCCTCGTAGTCCACGCCGGGCGGAGAGGCGGGCGCCTCCGCCGGAATGAGCCCGTGTCGGGAGTCCACGTCCACCCACAGGACCAGGGGCGCGGGTTCCACCGCCCGGCAACTGGCGGCCACCAGGTCCGCGAGGCCTTTGTCCGCCACCAGGAACCGCGCCCCGGAGTGGTCCAGGATGTACCCGACCTCCTGCGGGGCCAGCCGGACGTTGATGGGCACCAGGACGCCGCCCGCCTGGGGGACCCCGAAGTGCGCTTCCAGCACCTCCTGGGCGTTCCGGCACAGTACTGCCACCCGCTGTCCCGGCTGCAGGCCCCGCCTCTGCAGAGCCCTGGCCAGGCGGAAGGTCCGGGAGCCGAACTCCCCGTACGGGACGCGCCGGGCGCCGTCCACCACCGCGAGTTTGTCCGGGTACACGTGCAGGCTGCGGTACAGGAAGCTCAGGGGCGTCAGCGGGGACCGGTGGGGTGGCAGGCGCGTCCACGCCTGGTGCGACCACAGACTCCAGACCCCCGACGGTGTGCGCATGCCGACCCCGCAGAGGGCCGGGCCGCCGGGTCCCGAGGACCGCCACATCCCACCGGCAGCCCCACCCCTCGCCGCTACCGTATCCGCCACCGCCGGGCTCGTCAAGGACCGGCGAGGAACAGGGCCTGTGGCAGGTACGCGGACACGATCCAGTTCGGCTTGTCCACCACCTCGCTGATCTTGAGGTCAACCACCACGCTGCACAACACGTACGCGTCCTCCGGGGAGAGGCCGTAGAGGTGCACGAGGTGGTCGATCATGGCGCGTACCGAGTCCCGGGCCGCTTCCATCAAATCCGGCCCGATCCCCGTGGTGGCGTAGTACCCCTTCGCATCGTACTTGTCCGTGAGGGGCCCCGGGGTGAGGAACTGGGGTCCCGGGATGGAACGACCCTTCCGGAGACCGAAGCGCAGGGCCACGTACATCGGCGCCTCGATGCCCGTCACGCATACCTCGCCGTCTCCCTGGGCCGCGTGGCAGTCCCCGCAGGAGAACAGGGCACCTTCCACGTGGACGGGCAGGAGCAAGACGGACCCCCGGGTGAGGTGCCGCACGTCCATGTTGCCTCCGAAGTTCCCCGGGGGCATCACCGGAAACTCCCCCGGTTGGCCGGGCGCCACCCCCATGGTCCCGCAGAAGGGGTCGAGGGGAACTCGGATGTCCTCCCGGAGGAAGGTGTGGTCGCCGGGCGACAGGTCCCAGATGCGCAGATAGGGACGGGGAAACTCCTCCTCCAGGAGTCCGAACCCAGGGAGGATCCCCGTCCAGCCCCAGCCTTTGTGGTGGATGTCCAGCACCTGGACTTCGAGAACGTCCCCGGGCTTTGCCCCCTTGACGAACACCGGCCCGCCCAGGGGGTAGACCCGGCTCCAGTCCAGCTGTGTCAGCACTTCCGCGCGGGACTGGGGGCTGATCTGGCCGTCGGTGACGTCCCGGAGGTCGTAGACCACCACGTCCCCCGGCTCCACCTCAAGGGCGGGAGGAAGGGCGTTGTTCCACACGAAGTGGACCTTGTCCGCGGGCAGGAAGTGCTCACGCCCCATGGCTCACCCCCCAAAGGGTCTGGATTCCCCACTAGGCGCTTCGCCGCACGCCGTCCGACTCCTCCCCGCGTGTTCCCGGGGAGGTCTCCCGGCGAACCACGCGCCGCGCTCCCGGGTGGAATTGCGGGCGCAGTTCCGGAGCCTGTCCACGTGCCAGCCGAAACTGTTCCAGCGAGCCCCCAAGCGCGTGTCCCTGCGCCCTACGAGCGTGTCCCGGAAAACCCCTCCAACTGAGGGAAACCGGGGTCCCCAAAAATCGCGCAGCGATTTCTGGGGTGATCTACAGGCAGGCCGCGATGCTGTCGTGCAGGATGGCCACCATGCGGTCCACCTGCTCCTCCGTCACCACCAGGGGTGGGGCCAGGAGGATGGTGTCCCCGATGGGATACTCTCCGGCCTGCCCCACCCGGATGCGGGTCACCAGGCCCCGCTTCCTCGCCTCCGCCAGCACGCGGGCCCCCAGCCCCAGGGCGGGGGCCTTCGTGGCCCGGTCCTCCACCAGCTCCACCCCGCACATCAGCCCCAGGCCCCGCACGTCCCCCACCACGGGCAGCTCCCGCAGCGACTGTAATCCTTCCAGCAGGCGCGCTCCCATGCGGGCGGCTCGGTCCACGAGGTTCTCCCGTTCCAAAATGTCGAGGTTGCGGAGGGCCACGGCGCAGCAGGTGGGGTGCGCGGAGTAGGTGGCTGCGTGCATGAACCGCTCCGCCGCGGGAGCCTCCAGGATGGTCTGGTGGATCTCGCGAGAAACCAGCACCCCACCCAGGGGCAGGTAGGCGCTGGTGACTCCCTTGGCGAAGGCCACCAGGTCCGGCTGTACGCCCCAGTGCTCCAGGGCGAACCACCTCCCCGTGCGGCCAAAGCCCGTGATGATCTCGTCCGCGATGAACAGCACCTCGTAGCGGTCGCACACCTCCCGCACCCGGGGGAAGTAGTCCGCCGCCGGCGGGATCAGGCCTCCTGACCCGATCACGGGTTCCGCGATGAAGGCCGCCACGGTGTCCGGCCCCTCCCGCACGATGGCCCGCTCCAGGGCCTCCACGGGGTCCTCCGTCTGCCGGTAGGGGTACGAGGGCGGGACGTGCACGAACTCCGGGACCAGGGGAGCGAACATCCGCTGGAAAGCGGGGATCCCCGTGGCGCTCAAGGCCGCGAAGGTCACCCCGTGGTAGGCGTGGATTCGGCTGATGATCTTCACCTTGCCAGGCTTCCCCCGCCGCTTCCAGTAGTACCGGGCGATCTTGAAGGCGCTCTCGTTGGACTCCGCCCCGGAGGTGGTGAAGTACACCGCGGACAGGTTCGGGTACGCCAGGCGGACCAGGCGCTGGGCCAGCTGGGCCGCAGGCGGGTTGGTGAACCCCACGTACGCGGTGGCGTACGCGAGCTGCCGCATCTGGGCCGCCGCGGCCTCCGCCAGCTCCGCGCGGCCGTGGCCCACGTTCACGTTCCACAGGCACGCCAACCCGTCCAGGAACTCTCTACCGTCCGCGTCCCGCAACACCGCGCCCCGGCCTTCCACGAACACCACGGGGTCAGCGTGGTCTCCCGTGAAGTGCTGGGGGTGGATGAGGTGCTCCCGGTCCCAGGTCACGATCTCTTCCCGGCTGTCCATCTCTTCGCCTCTCCCGAAGGGTCTGCCGCGGCGGCCCTTGACAGGCCCGCACCGCCGCGCGGATATTCTAGGCGATGCGCGGGGGACCGGCTACCCGCGCCACGCGCCATGGACAGACCCGGACGCCACTTTCTCCAGATTCCCGGTCCCACGAACCTTCCGGACCGCGTGCTGCGGGCCATGGACCGTCCCCTCCCGGACCACCGGGGCCCCGAGATGCCCGGCCTGGTGGCGGAAGTCCGAGAGGGGCTGCGAAGGGTGTTCCAGACCCAGACGGGCGAGGTCCTCCTGTTCCCCGGCTCCGGCACGGGCGCCTGGGAGGCCTCCGTGGTGAACACCCTGGAACCCGGGGACCGGGTTCTAGCCTTTGACATCGGGCAGTTCAGCCGGCTGTACGCGGAGTGCGCGGCGCGTTTCGGAGCGGAGGTGGACTTGGTGCCCCGGCGTTGGGGCACGGGTGTGCCCGCGGAGGTGGTCTACGACCGGCTCCGGGCCGACCGGGCGCACGCGTACCGGGCAGTGCTGGTGGTGCACAACGAGACGTCCACGGGAGTGACCTCGGACGTGGCCGCGGTCCGGCAGGCCATGGACGCGGCCGACCACCCCGCCCTCCTCCTGGTGGACGTGGTGAGTTCCCTGGGGAGCATCGACTTTCGGTTCGACGAGTGGAGAGTCGACGTGGCCGTGTGCGGGACCCAGAAGGGCCTCATGCTGCCTCCCGGGATGGCGGTGCTGTGTGTGAGCCCCCGGGCGGTGGATCGCAGTCGCACCGTCCGTTCCGCCCGGTACTTCTTCGACTGGGGACCCATGCTGGAGGAGAACCGGCGGGGTTACTTCCCCTACACCCCGGCCACCCTGCTCCTGTACGGACTCCGGGAGGCTCTCCGGATGCTCCTGGAGGAAGGCCTCCCCAACGTGTTCACACGCCACGCGCGGCTCGCGGAGGGGGTCCGGCAGGCGGTGCGCGCATGGGGGTTACGGATCCTGTGCGAGGATCCCCGGGAGTACTCGAACAGCCTCACCGCGGTCGTGGTGCCCGAGGGCTACGACGCCCACGCGGTGCTGCAGGTAGCGGAACACCGCCTGCACCTCTCCCTGGGCACGGGGCTCGGGCCTCTCCGGGGTCGGGTGTTCCGGATCGGCCACCTGGGCTGGTTGAACGAGCTGGAGGTCCTGGCCACCGTGGCCGGGGTGGAGTTGGCCATGCACTTGGCGGGAATCCCCGTACCCCTGGGGGAGGGCGTCTCTGCCTGCCAGCGGTACTTCGCCGACCAGCTGGCCCCCCGCCCCGCGGAAACCCCGGCTTAGACCACTCCGGTTCCCTCCGTTCGGGGGTTTTCGGACAAGTTGCCAGTGGCAGCGTCCCGAGGGTCTGCGCAATGGAGGCTCCGCACGGGCGCCCGGCCGCACGCCTGCCCGCGCTCGTCCTCGCGGCTGCTTGGGCCTGACGTGTTCCCTTCCGGCTCGTGGCACAATAGCCTCGAGGTGAGCGGATGGCCATGGAGCTGGACCTCCTGCGCCCGCTGACGGACGAGGAGCTGCTGCGGCTTTCGGAGCGCAACCCGGGCTACCAGTTCGAGCGCACGGCGGACGGGAGGCTGGTGGTGAGCCCCACGGGGAGCAAGAGCGGCTGGCGTAGCCTGAAGGTTGCCTACCAGCTAGAGCGCTGGAACGAGCGGACGGGGCTCGGAGTGGTCTTCAACTCCTCCACCGGCTTTCACCTCCCCGACGGCTCGCTGCTCTCTCCCGACGCCTCCTGGGTGGCCCGGGAGCGGTGGGAAGCGCTGAGCCCCGAAGAGCAGGAGGGGTTCGCACCCCTGTGCCCTGACGCCGTCTTCGAGGTCCGGTCGCCATCCCAGGCCCTGGGCGAGTTGCGGCGCAAAATGGAGGCCTACCTGCGGAACGGCGCGAGGATCGGCGTGCTGCTCGACCCGTACACCCGCACCGTGGAGGTGTACCGCCCGGGCCAGCAGCCCCAGCGCCTCGAGGCCCCCGACCGGGTGGCGCTGGACCCGGAGCTCCCGGGCTTCGCCCTGGACCCGCGGCCAGTTTTCGAGGACTTGCCTCGCACCCCGTGATCTCCCGACACCGCCCTGACCCTTTCTGGCGGCAGGGCTTGGTGAACACGCACGGAGTGCGCGTCCGGAAACGGCCCTGAAGACGGGCGGGTCTCCAAGGTCCCCGCGTGGCTCTCTGGTTCTACGCCGGGACTCCTCGGGGCTTTACGTGGTTCCGGACCCAGTCCACGATCTCCGCCAGCGACGTGCCGGGGGTGAAGACCTCCCGGATCCCCATCTCCTTCAGGACGGGGACGTCGTCGTCGGGGATGATGCCCCCCGCGAACACCACGATGTCCCCCCCGCCCCGCTGCCGCAGGAGCTCCAGGATGCGGGGGAACAAGGTCATGTGGGCTCCGGACAGGATGGAAAGTCCGATGGCGTCCACGTCCTCCTGGATGGCGGCGGTGACGATCATCTCCGGGGTCTGGTGCAGGCCCGTGTAGATCACCTCGAACCCCGCGTCCCGCAGCGCCCGCGCCACGACTTTGGCGCCCCGGTCGTGCCCGTCCAGCCCCGGTTTCGCGATGAGGATGCGGACCCGCTCCCGCATGCACCTCCCTCCCGGGGTCTATGCTACCACCCGGGGCGCCCCACCCCGGTCAGAACTCCGTCGCCCCCGTGAACGTGAACTCCGCCACCCTCAGAGCCGGCACCCGGTAGGCGCCGAACCGGTCGCCCAGCAGGTACGTGTCCACCCCCACCCCCTCCACCGACGCCAGGGCCTGCACGTACCCCTGGGTGAACCGGAGGTTGCGCACGGGGTAGGCTACCTCCCCTCCCTCGATCCAGAAGACCCCGTCCCGGGTCATGCCCGTGACCACGCAGTCCCTGGGATGCACCAAGCGTGTGTACCAGAAGCGGGTCACATAGAGCCCGCGCTCCACCCTCCCCACCAGCTCCTCCAGGGTGGCCGTCCCAGGTTCCATGAACACGTGCGCGGGAAGGGGTCCCGCAGCTGCCGCTTCCGGCCACGCCCGCGGGAGGGCGTGACCCGTGGACGACTTGCCTTCCTTCGCCGCGGTCTGGGTGTCGTACACGGGACCCCTGGGGACCCCGCGGTCTACGATCACCACCCGCTGCTTTGGCACGCCCTCGAAGTCGAAGGGCACCGGGATGCCGTCCGGGTCCCGGCCGTCGTCCCACACGGTCACCAGTTCGGACAGCAACCGGGTGCCCACCCGCCCGTTCATCCAGCTCCGGCCTTCCTGCACCGCCAGCGCCCCGGCTCCCGCGTGCGCCATCCACCCCACCACGTCCTGCACCGCGTACGGCTCCAGCACCACCGGGTACGTCCCCGGCGGGATCTCCCGCGGGTTGCGGGCCCGCTTGGCCCGTTCCACCGCGGAACGCGCCAGGGTGACCACGTCGAAGGCTTCCAGCCGCCAGTCCGCCCGCTCCGCGTAGCCGGAGGCCCCGTCCGAGTGCGCCACGGTGCTGAAAACCACCCGGGTCCCCGCGTGGTAGCAGAACACCCCCTTGGAGTTGGCCACCGCCACCTCGTGGACGCCCGTAGAAAGCGCCCCCGCGGCCACCGCTCCTTCCTCCCGGGCCACCCGCAGCAGTGCCTCCACCTGCTGGGCCCGCCACTGCGGGGACGCGGCGGCCACCGCCTCGTCGAAGGCCAGGACCGGCTCCGGGCTCTGCGGCTGTGGGAACCCGGGGAAGTCCGGGACCTCCGGTGTGGCCCGCGCTGCCGTTTCCGCCTGGGCCGCGGCCCGTTCCAGGGCTTCGGGGTCGAGGCGGTTGGTGATGGCGGAACCGACCCGCTTGCCCAACGCCACCCGCACCAGGACCTGCGCCTCGTGCTCCGCCACGTTCTGGTGGATGGTGTTGTTGGCGAACCGGGTCAGGGCTCCGTCCCAGGAGAGGAGGACCACCTCGGTCTGCTCCGCCCGAGACCGCCCCAGGGCTTCTCCCAAGAGCCTGCGGACCTGCTCCTGTCCCAGCATGCTACCCTTTTCCGAACACCCGCACGTTCCGGAACCGGGCGGGGGCCGCTCCGTGCCCGGTGTGGGCCACCTGCATGGGTTCTCCCTTCCCGCAGTTGGGCGTGCCCCACACCACCCAGTGGGTGGCGTCGCACACCGCGTCGCAGGACCGCCAGAACTCCGGGGTGATCCCGGTGTAGATGGGGTTGCGGAGCATGCGGGTGCGCTTTCCGTTCCGGATCTCCCAGGCGATCTCGCACCCGAACTGGAAGTTCAGCCTCCGGTCGTCGATGCTCCACGACCGGTTGGTGTCCATGAACACACCCCGGTCCGTGTCCGCGATGAGGTCCTCCAGCTTCCACGTGCCGGGCAGGAGGTTCACGTTGGTCATGCGGATCATGGGGATGCGGTTCCATCCCGACGCCCGCGAGGTCCCGTTGGACTCCCCGGTCACGTACGGCGACGGGCCCCGGAGCTTCCACAGCCGCCGCGCCGTCTCCCGGTCCGTGAGGTAACCCACGAACAGGCCCTCGCGCACGATGTCCACCCGCTGGGCGGGGACGCCCTCGTCGTCCCACCCGAAGGTCCCCAGGCCCCCGGGCACGGTGGCGTCCGCGGTGATGTTCACCACCTCCGACCCGTAGCGGAAGTTGCCGAGTTTGTCCGGGGTCAGGAAGGAGGTCCCCGCGAAGCCCGCCTCCGCCCCGAACACGCGGTCCAGCTCGATGGCGTGGCCGCAGGACTCGTGCACCTGCAGGGCCACCTGGCTTCCGCCCAGGATCAAGGTGGTGACCTCCTCCGGACACGGGTCCGCGGAGAGCAGCGCCACCGCCTCCTCCGCCACCCGCGGGGCGTTGCCCACCAGGTCCTGCTCCACCACGAACTCCCAGCCCCGGGTCTGCTGGTGGCGGCCCACGGAGTTGGGGTACGACCGCTGCTGGACTTCCCCGTCCCGCACCGCGGTGGCCTGGATCCCGCACCCGGACTCCACGATCTCCTGCGTGAGCAAGCTGCCTTCGGTGCTGGCGAAGGTCTTCCGCTGTCGGATGAACACCAGCTCCCCCTCCGTGGTGGTCACACCCCGCACCCGCCGCATCTCCTCGTCGGCCCGCAGGAGCAGCTCCACCTTGGCCTCCAGGGACACCTGGAACGGGTCCACGTCCACGGGCGTGCGGTACGAGCCCCGCTGCACCACGGGCGGGCCGAGGTCCACGTCCTCCCGCTTCGCCAGGGCGCTGGCGCGGGCGATCTGCACCGCCAGCTGTGCCACCCGGGCCGCTTCCTCCAGGTCCAGGCGGTGGCTGCTGGCGAACCCCCACGCCCCGTCCGCCACCACCCGCACTCCGAACCCCGCGTCTTCCGTCCAGTTCACCCCGTGGACCGCGCCGTTGCGGACCACCACCGTCTGGCGGACCGTCTCCACCACCCGCACGTCCGCGTACGCGGCCCCGCCCAGCTGCGCGGCGTTCAGGACTCTGGCGACCAGCTCGTCCACGCGACCTCCCTCCCACCCTCGGGATTCTACACCGAAGACCTCGGCGCCTTCCCCGGAAGAGCCGCGATGGAAGAAGCCGGACCGGGGTCCCGAACGTGGCCCGGCGACTTCCGGGTCTACCTCTCCAGGAGTCCGCGCAGCACCGGGACCGCCTCCACCTTTTCGCGGGTCAGGTGGTGGACCAGGATCCCGCGGGGCCTGGGGCTGCGGGGGGCCCGGAATACGCCCTCCGGCGTGGCCACCACGTCCACCCGGAAGTCGTGCTCCGTCTCCGGCAGCTCCTCGTCCACCACCTGCAGGCCGTGCACGGTGGTGGCGATGACGGTCCGGTCGTCCACCCGGCCGGCTTCCCTCAGCAGGCCAAACTCCAGGTCCGAGTACCCCCCTCCCTTCCCCACCCGAGCCCCCACGCGGTTCACCGCCACGCTGCCGCACACCACCAGGTCCACGTGCGCCAACCCCTCCACCGCCACGGGCTCTCCGTACCGGAAGGCACCCCGGATGGAGGCGGCCTGCCGCGGGCTCACCCGCAGCCGCGCGGGGTCCAGCCGCAGGAAGGGCTCGGCGGTGGCGAGTTTGGGCACGGCCATGTACACGAGCTTGCCCTCCTCCAGGGCCCGGACCCGCACCGGAAGCTGCGGGCTGTCGGGGTTGGCCTTCACCACCCGCGCCCGGCGCCACTCCTCCGTGGCCGCCAGGTGGGAGGCGGCCCGTTCCGCTCCCACGAAGTTGGGGATGCGGCCCCACACGCCCGGAAAGCGCGCCACGCCCTGCTCCTCCAGCAACCGCCACATCCGCTCCCGGACCGCCTGCTTGGCCGCCTCCACCTCCGCACTCGGCGCGCGCTTCCGGCTCACGTGCTCCTCCCGCGCACCACCCTGCGCTCCAGAGCCTGCAGCCCCCACGTGGACAGCACCCCCAGGGCCGACAGCACCACGATGGCCGCCAGCAGCTTGGGCGTCTGCATCAGGTCGCCCGCGTGCAGGATGGTGAACCCGATCCCGGTGGCCGCGGCGATCATCTCCGCGGAGACCACCAGGAGGAGCGACATTCCCGCGGCTAGCCGCAGGCCCGCGAACAGGACGGGCAGGGCGGAAGGGATCCGGACCTTGGCAATCACCTGCAGCGGCGAGGCGCCGAGGCTCACCGCGGCCCGCACCAGCAGGGGGTCGGTGCCGCGGATCCCGGCCATGGTCCCCACCGCCACCGGGAAGAAGGCTCCGATGGCGATCACCGCCACCTTGGAAGCTTCCCCGATGCCCAGCCACAGCACCAGCAGGGGCAGGAGGGCGATCTTCGGGATGGGGTACGTGGCAGCGATCAGGGGGTCCACCACGGCTTCCGCCACCGAGGACACCGCGGCCACGGTGCCCACCAGGACGCCGGCGGTGCTGCCCAGCACGAAACCCGCGGCGATCCGCAGGAGGCTGGCCTGCAGGCTCCGCCACAGCTCGCCGCTGCTGGCCATCCCCACGAGCTCCGCGGCCACCGTGCTGGGGGGCGGCAGGAACACCGCGGGCACCCCTCCCAGGCGGCAGGCCAGCTCCCACGCCACCACCACCCCCGCGAGGGACGCCACCCGGGCGGCAGGACTCCACAGCCCTCCTGCCCGCTCCCTTCGGGCTTCCAGCACCACCACGTCACGCCGGACTTCCGTCGCCATAGGCTTCCTCCAGGGCCGCCCGCGCTTCTTCCTTCAAACTCGACCAGATGCGGTGGCAGAACCCCGCGAACTCCGGGTCCGCCAGGAGGGCCTCCGTGCGGGGCCTGGGGAAGGGCACCTCCAGCACCTCCCGCACCCGCCCGGGCCGCCGGCTCATCACCACCACGCGGTCGCCCAAGAACACCGCCTCCTGGATGTTGTGGGTCACGTACAGGACGGTCTTCCGGGTGGCCTCCCACACCCGGAGGATGTCCTCCTGCAGGAGCTGCCGGGTCTGGGCGTCCAGGGCGGAGAGGGGTTCGTCCATGAGGAGGACCGCGGGGTCCACGCACAGGGCGCGGGCGATTCCCACCCGCTGCCGCATCCCGCCCGAGAGCTCGTGGGGGTAGCGGTGCTCGAAGCCCGACAGCCCCACCTGCCGGACCAGGCTGAGAGCGCGCTCGTGACGCTCGGAGCGGCTCACGCCCCGGACTTCCAACCCGAAGGCCACGTTGTCCAGCACCGTCCGCCACGGGAACAGGGCGAACTCCTGGAACACCACCGCGGTCCGGGGCCGGCCGGCGGCGTCGCCCTCGAACACCACCCGCCCCGCGGTGGGAGGCACCAGCCCCGCCGCGATGAGGAGCAGGGTGGACTTCCCGCAGCCGCTGGGCCCCACCAGGCACACGAACTCCGAGCTGCGCACCACTAGGTCCACCCCCGCCAGGGCCTCCACGGGGGTACCGTCGCGCCTCCGGTAGGTCTTCTGGACTCCCTCGAACCGGACGTCCACCGGGCTTGGAAGCCTGCCCCGAAAACCGCCTCAGAACCGACCGCGGTCCCCGAGAACCGCAAAGCCACGTCGGGGGCGCTCCGGACCGTTGTCCCGGAAGGTTCTCCCGGACGCCACCCTACGGGCCCAGCTGGCGGACCGCCTCGTTCACGAAGCTGGTGTCCACGAACTGCTGCACCGACAAGGGCTTCTGCAGCATGCCGTTCTGCAGGTACCACGCGATCTGCCGCTCCACGTCCAGGACGTACAGCCGCGCGTCCCGGTCGATGTACGGCAGGGACTTCCGCACCGCGGACTCCGAGGCTTCCACCACCCGGGCGGTGACCCGGACGATGGACTCGCACAGGGGCCGGGCCGGCTTGCGCAGGCAGCTGTCGTAGTACTCCCGGGTGGCCCGCACGTACGCCTTCATGAAGGCGACCCCCAGGGGCCGGTTCTGCCGCATGCGCTCGCCGTAGAACACGCCCGTGACCTGGTTCACGAGCCGGTCGCCCACGTAGAACAGCACCTTCCCCCACCCTTGTTCCTCCGCCACCGCGCCCCACGGCGGGGACAGGATGGCCGCGGCCACCTGGCCCGCCCGCAGGGCCTGCACCACCAAAGACAGGTCCCGGAGGGGCACCAGCTCCACGTCCTGCGGGGTCAACCGCTCCCGCTCCAGGAGTTTGGCGATCTGGTAGTGGAAGGTGGAGCCCAACGTGGTGAGTCCCAGCCGCTTCCCCCGCAGGTCCCGGAGGGTGCGGACCCCCGCCTCGTAGCTGGCCTTGGGCACCACCACCGCGTTCAGGGGGTAACCCGGCCGCTCCTGGCCCCGGTCCGCCACCAGCCAGATCTTCGCCCCGCCCGCGGCCAGGTTGAACAAAGTGCCCGTGATGCCCGTGGCCCCCACGTCCACGTCCCCCGTGGCGGTGGCGGTGGCCACGGGGGCCGCGGCGCCGAAGAACACCATGCGCACGTCCAGCCCCTCCTGCCGGAAGTAGCCCCGGTCCTCGGCCCAGAAGAGGGGAGCCCCGCCCACCAGCTTCAGGGTCCCCACCCGGACCACCGCGGGCGCCTGCGCCCGCGCCCCGGAGGCCAAGCCCACCAGAGCCACTAGCACCCACACCACAGGGAACCTGCGCATCTCCGTTTCCTCCCTCGCCGCTTTCTACAGGTCCTTAGTCTACCGCACGGGCCGCGGCGGGGGTTGACAGCTCCCGGGGGCTGAACCCAAAATACCCTACGGAGTACCGTATCGGAGGGGGACGCCATGGGCCTGCTCAAGCCGCAAGACCAGCTCGCGCTGAAGAAAAAGTTTGAGCAGGAGCTAAGGGGGGACGTGACCCTGACCCTGTTCACCACCTCTCGGGCGGGCCTCGCCCTGCCCGGGGCGGACTGCGAGACCTGCGAGGCCACCCAGCAGCTGCTGGAGGAATTGAGCGCCCTGGACCCCCGCATCCACCTGAAGGTCCGCAGCATCGTCACCGACGCGGAGGAGGCCCGGGCCGCGGGCGTGGAAGGGGTTCCCGCCATCCTCCTGGGCGAGGACGGCCAGGCCCGGGCGCGGTACTACGGCATCCCCGCGGGGTTGGAGTTCGCGGTCCTGGTGGAGGGCATCGTGGCGGCTTCCCGCAAGGACAGCGGGCTCAAGCCGCAGACCCGGCAGGCCCTGGCGGGCCTGACCCGCGACGTGCACATCCGGGTCTTCGTCACCCCCACGTGCCCGTACTGCCCCCGGGTGGCACGGCTGGCCCACGCCATGGCCCAGGAGTCCGAGCGGGTGCGCGCGGACGTCGTGGAGGCCATGGAGTTCCCTGCCCTGGCGGACCGTTACGGGGTCGTGGGGGTTCCCAAGGTGGTCATCAACGAGGTGTACGGCTTCGAGGGGGCGCGGCCGGAGGAGGTGTTCCTCCAGCACGTGCTGGAGGCCGCGGGCCAGGAGCAGGCCGTGCAGGCCGGGGACTAGAAACAGGTCCCTGACGAGCCCTCAAGCCCAGGGCAGTCGGGTCGCCAACTCTTCTCTAGAAGGCAGAAGGCGAGCGAGGAGGGGCCCGTGGCGGCAGCGGTCAGGCTCAGCGAGGAACTAGCCAGCTCCCTGGTGGCGCGGCTGCGCCGCATCGAAGGACAGGTCCGGGGGCTCCAGCGCATGCTGGAGGAGGGCCGGGACTGCGCGGAGGTGGCCCAGCAGGTGGCCGCGACCCGCGCGGCCCTGGACCGGGTGGCCATGGACCTCATCGCCGCGGGGCTCGAGCAGTGCGTCCGGCTCGAACTCGCAGGCAAGCCTCACGCGCAGGGAGCCCTCCGCAAGCTGCAGAGGACCCTGCTGATGCTCCGGTAAGCCGCCTGAAAACCTTGCGCCGTCTTCGGGGATCCCGGTCGGCCCGGTCCGCGGGCTGTTCCGGA